>Ga0307512_10000874_pt1 | contig 44433 bp, 36 predicted proteins | sample 14_EM_MG_FD_200267 | JGI IMG/M metagenome (GOLD analysis project Ga0307512, IMG submission 200267) | Populus trichocarpa ectomycorrhiza microbial communities from riparian zone in the Pacific Northwest, United States - 14_EM | ecosystem: Host-associated > Plants > Roots > Unclassified | place... | reverse complement strand
CATTTACAGAGCTACCACTAAGCATTCTTGAGCCTTTTAGCATATGATGACAGTCAAAACGATGTATATAGACAATAACCGCCACATCGTGCTGTGATTAACCATGATGGAAGGCCAACAATTGTTGACACTCTGTTGAGGCTCATTTTGAAGATGGGGCAGGAAGCGTTTCACTTTCACTTTTGCCTATAAAGGCTGCCAATAATCAGTTTATGGCAATGTGCAACCTGGTGCCCCCCAGATTACCCATGATACATGACTAACAATCGTTGACGCTCCGTTGACGCTCCGTTGACGCTCATTTTCATGATGGGGCATGGATGGTATTGCAATCCGTTTTACCTATAAAGGCAGCCAAGAATTCCTTTATGACTGACTGCAGCCTATCGGAGGTGTGATTTCCCAGGACTCATGACCAAAAATCGTTGACGCTCCGTTGACGCACATTTTCATGATGGGGCAGGGAGGGTATTGCAATCTTTTTTGCCTATGAAGGCCGCCAAAAATACCTTTATGACTGACTACAACCTATCGGAGGTGTGATTTCCCAGGACTCATCACCAAAAATTGTTGACGCTCCGTTGACGCACATTTTCATGATGGGGCAGGGAGGGTATTGCAATCTGTTTTGCCTATGAAGGCCGCCAAAAATACCTTTATGACTGACTACAACCTATTGGAGGTGTGATTTCCCAGAACGCATGACCACAAATCGTTGACGCTCCGTTGACGCTCATTTTCATAATGGGGCAGGGAGGGTATTGCAATCTGTTTTGCCTATAAAGGCAGCCAAAAATACCTTTATGAGTAACGACAACTTATCTGAGGTGTGATTTCCCAGGACGCATGACCAAAAATCGTTGACGCTCTGTTGACGCTCATTTTGCCATGGCTGTATCCTCAAGATGCAATCATTGAATTTGGCACAGTTTATCATTCACGTTGTTTTGGCTGTCTTTCTTGCATTTTCATTTACATTCTTCTTGATAACTACGTTGTTCTTTAATAATACATAGATATATAAAATAATAATCTCCAAAATCCCATCTTTCGGTCAATGCTCGTCATCAATTGCAGGATCGCTCAATCCGCTGCTCTTGTCTTCAAAATGAATGTTAGCTGCATTACCTCACCACAGCGAGTGTACTAACCTTCATCAGTCAGCATATCTGGATCAAAATTGGTATCGTGCTCGGTATCCTCATCATCTTCGAAATATTCCGCCCAGGCAAGTGCTGTATGCGAATATGTATGTCCGGCCGGCAAATTGATGATTTCAGCAGGTTGAGCTCTGGAAGTGTTACCGGTTGGGGCGGGTGGCGTGCCTGGCGGAGGTAGAGTCGGCGGTGGAATCCGCTCTCTGCGTCGGGCGGGTGGAGGTGCACCTGTAACTTTGCGTGTCCAGCGTGTCTGCGGATTCTTTGCAGTGCCATTTTGGCAAGGAAGGCAGCCGGACGTTTCGTTTTGACGAAGCATTGCCGGGTGTCTTTGTATCGCAGCCTTCACCTTTTTGTGCCCAGGAAACTCAACACCCCGCTTCTTTTCTTCTCGGACCTCGGCGCGTGGTTTCTGTATGAGATAATTTGTTTCCTCAATTGCGGCGCGCGAAAAGCCTTCTTTGGCCATTTTGGCCATATTCCACGCCAGGGGCATGTCGGACTGTTCCAGCTGTACCCGACCTCCTTGCCTTGCCATAGTTGCAGACATGTTGAAAACCTACAAGACATTAGTTGATGCTTTTAACAATGAAATTCGGCTGTTACCTCTACCATATACGCTTCTGTAGCCTCCTCTAAGGTGATTAAAGCCTGTTTCGTCCACTCACGGGGACGCTTATCACGAAATTCATCTGCGAAAATCCCAGAGCTCACAACATCATGATGTTCGACTTCGCGGACTGTGCGGACAAATGCCTTTGTCGACCATGGAGGTTTCTCGTTACGGGCAGCGATGAATTCGTTACCTAGCTCTCTACGGACACCCGCAGTACGTTATACGCTTAATTGACTGCCGATTGCATCGATATGGATATACTCACATCCCACCGCATGCTACTTCTTATTTCTCCTGCTGCCAGTCTTGCGCACGATTTTCAAATGTGCATCCTGGGTCATATGTTTGGTGGCTGCATCGGCAGCGTCGCGGTGAACTAACTTGTGTCTGCACTCTATTTGTGTGCCGAGAATTTCCGTATTTGATGTAGCGCCCGCCAATCGGCCGGTATTCGATCCGCGTTCACCTGGTGGGGGTGGTTGTGTATCCATGATGTGCTGGTGTGGAATAGGAGAGGAAGATGATAACGAGAGGAAGTGGGAAGCCCTGAGGACTATACAGTTAGCATCTTGTCAGAATGGAATCAGTAGCAGCCAACATGACGGTTATGCTCACGATGAATCCTGCTGAGTATGGCTGCAACTTGCAGGGGTTTCCCGCCGCCCCACCATTAGCAATAAGTCGGTCTGATGTTGTTTGTTTGGTAACATGGATAAATTGTGGTGCACGACCGCCGGATTCGCCTGATCGCGTGAACTATATAGGATGTAGTTTGAGGGAATGAACGTCTGCTGATGTTTGTCTCAAATAATCCCCGGGATAATATATGAAAATGACGCTAACAATCAGGTCATGTTGTACGGTTAGCGTCACTATTCCTCATTTTTTGACAGTCTGGAGGAAGATTTTGCTTTGTTCAAGATGAGTAAACGTACCAACTTTGACATCAAAGACGCAGCTTGCCTCCATATTGTACATAACTTGCAACATCCAACATCTCGCCTAACAACACAGTCCACGCAAACTACAATGGTCAATGCTCTGAAAAAGAACTTTTCGCCACTTCCGGCTGGCAGAAACCGGAAATCGACAAAGCGCTCAACCCAATGACATCATCGAGCGAATAAAGGCCTGAGCGGCTTCGAGGCAGAGTGAGCCCGAGCCCTTGGGGCATTGCGCAGCTTGAGATCCAAAAAAAGGCTTGCGGCGGAGAAACGACGAGAAACGCACTTCTTAAGCAATGAAGAGAAAGAGAAATGGATTGAGGATTGTGTTAAAAGAGAGACTGCTGGGGCAAGAAAGCGAGTTGAAGACGCAGAGGCAGTGGTTCAATAAAAGCAGGACGATATGATGCACGCTGAACTCGCGGGATTGACGTCCAGAAAGCCCGAAAAGACTTTTGAGGAGATGCTGATTGCTATCGGAGATAGTCTGAGTGATCTTGCAAGTTCCGACGATGGGGAAGATGGGGAAGATGAGGATGATGAAGAGACTGAGAAGGTCAAGCTGAGCGAAGATGACGAACCCAGCTGGGTGATGGGCACAATCACTAAAACGGTACAGCAGTGCATGGAGAGGTTTCGGCAGAAGCAGATGAAGTTCCAAGAATTGACTCAACCGGGATGGGAGGATGCAGCCGACTACTTCCGTGAACGAGATACGAAGTACGGCACATCCGAATTCAGGGTTCCGGCAGTCGTTTAGCAGCGAACGAATGACGACACTCCACCGCATCCACCGACAACATTTGCAGAGCTTATGGAGAGTCTTGACATTGTTCCCGGAATATCGGAAGGGACTTCTCGACCAGGAAGTAGTCATATCAGGCTAGGTTCGGTGAAGCGGCAGTCAAAATCGAGCATACCAAGTGGTGAGCCAGCAGCGGAGCCCGATTCGTCACCGTTGCTGAAAGCGAAGCCAGTTGAACCAGTAAGTTTTTACCCCTGCATAAGGCCTCCAGCTAATTACCATATAGATATCGGATTCCGACGAAGAGATGGTGACGGCTCCAGCATCTGCGGAAGAATAGATATGTAAAATGTAATTCTTGACGTCTGATCGCGGGGAAATGCAAGTTGTTTACCATCTTTGCTCCATGTCAGCTTTTTCTTGATTTCAGTGAGCAAATTGTGAGACTTGATAATGCGTCTGTGTATGTGCATCGGTCGAACGCACCATGTGAACGTTCTGGAATCGGAATCGCGCTGTAAGACAGCCAAAACGTTCAGTTTCATTCTGCAAGTGACTGTTAAGTGACAAAGTAAAAGCAATATTAGTGACGAAATGAGCTAACGAAATTCAAGTGACTGATGTCATACGTGTCATGGAAAGAGCGGTCAGTGCGCCTGACGAATCGATCTGAATGAAAACCGTCATGCTGCATTCATCCATATATCCAACTGCATAACTCTCCGCACAGACCTGGTGCAGATGATTGAGATATTTGAAATTGCTTGTGGTACGTCATGGAAATCGAGGAGAAGGAGCTGGACAAGGAATGGTGAGGAAGTCGAGCTATATTTATTAAAAACTAGAGAAATGATCTAAATGCCGTCAATTGCCGGCCGAAAGTGCGGGAATGTGATAGGGCCACGTCATTTCTCACTCAGATAGCGTAGATAGCAGTTGATCAGAAAGTGAGAGGTAACAAAACTCCTGGATGCAAACGAAAATACAGACAAACGCAATACTGGATGTCAAAAATGTGTATATTATTCGTTGCATACAATTATTGATTGTACAAAGGCTGTTTTGATGTGATTAATGTGTGCGTCAACAGAGTGTCAACAATTTTAAATCTTACACATTCAGCAATCAATGGGCTGCATTATCCCATCCGTCCAAAGTGAATGTATAGGTCGGCGTTGCTGCAAAAAAAGCGACTGACTCGGTCGTTGCCACATCCTAAAAATGAGCGTCACCGGAGCGTCAACGAGTTTTGGCATTGCGTCATGAAATATCAAGTAGGCTGTGCGGTTACAGTACGTCATAATCAGACTATCGGCCGCCATTCTATTGAACAATAGTGGTGGCAGCATTTCTACTATGTCCTAAAAATGAGCGTCAACAGAGTGTCAACTATTTTTGGCCTTGCATCTTGGAAATTGCATTGGCTGTGCGGCGACGTTACGCCATAATCATGCTATCGGCCCCCTTTCTAGGCAAAACTTCTTGCAACAACATCGCTACTATCTCCTAAAAATGAGTGTCAACAGAGCGTCAAAGACTTTGGGCCTTGTATCATGTAAAATCCTAGTGTTGTGCGGCGACAATAGGCTATAATCAGATTACCGGCTGCCTTTCTAGGCAAAAACAGTAGCAATGACATCGCTACTATGTCCTAAAAATGAGCGTCAACGGAGCGTCAACAACTTTGGGCCTTGTATCTTCGAAAATCCTAGGGCTGTGCGGGGACATTAAGCTTTAATGAGATTATCGGCCGCGTTTCTAGGCAAAAACGGTTGCGACGATATCGCTACTATGTCCTAAATATGAGTATCAACGGAGCGTCAACAACTTTGGGCCTTGTATGACAGAAAAACCCAGGGCTCTGCGGCGACATTAAGTCATAATCAGATTATCGGCTGCTTTTCTAGGCAAAAACGGTTGCGACGACATCGCTACTATGTCCTAAAAATGAGCGTCAACGGTGCTTCAACAACTTTTCGCCATGCATCTTGGAAAATCTGGTGGCAGTGCGGCGACATTGACACATAATCATACTATCGGCCATCTTTCTAGGCAAAAATGCTTTGTACGACATCGTTGCTATGCCCTGAAAATGAGCGTCAACGCGGCGTTAACGATTTGAGGCCTTCTATCTTGGAAAATCAATCGGCCATGCGACCACGATGATTGACAATCGTACTCTGGGCCGCCTTTCTAGGCAAATATGCTAACGACACGATCGTAACCATGTCTCAAAATGAGCGTCAACGGAGCGTCAACGATTTGTGCGCTGGCATCTTGGATAATATAACCGGAATGGAGCGGAGATAAACCACAATCTACCTATCGGTAGCCTTTGTGGGCAACAATGCTACTGACGATATCGCCTCTGCCTCCTACAATTGAGCCCCCACGGTGCGTCAAGGCTCCGATCGCTACACAGCAATAAACTGCATTTTGCTGTTCCTAAATGGAGTTTTACACGGTCAGTCGTTGCAATCTGTCCTTGTATTCAACTTCACAAATATGCATGCAATGTCTTACTGAGCTGATTATTGTCCTTGTAGCAGTAGAGTCAATATTTAAGAACCCGCATTCTGCGTTACCGTATCGTTATTTTCGGCAGTCTCTCAAGTCGAAATACCTAGCTTTCCAATTTCTACCACCATGCCGGATACACAATCTTTGAACACCGAATGGCTCGAGGTTATGACCTCTTCCAAAAATGAACGTGTCTTTATTCGTGATTTAAGTGACCTTACATTGCAAATCATCTTCGATGCTTGGTGGGCTTCAATGAATGTAGGCTGGAAGCGGCCTATTGCATGGAAAAATTCTGGACATGCGCCATCGTGGCGATTCTATTTGCACTGCGGAATTGAGGAGACTGGCAGCCCTGGCATCAGATGTATCGTGTGTCATCAAGTTCTTCGCCATCCATCAGAACATGGGACCAGCTCAATGGGGAAACACTTGCTGGCAAAAGCTCACATCGCAGAGTTAAACGAATTAACAGAGTCAGAGGTCACTGAATTGACCAGTTCGACGGTGGATGAAACAGCTTTGGCCATCCTGATGAGACAAGAAAGTCGCGGAATCACAATAGTATGTGTGCCGAGAATAATGATACTTGATATCCAATTAAATCCATACTGACCGAAATGACAGACAAAACGTTCCACGCTGGCAGATATGGAAGTTGAAACTTCCAAATTTCACCAAGACACGTGGAATCACTACCTCATGTTAGGATTTGTTTCGGAACATATTCCATGGAACGCTATATCAAATCTCGAGCTACGACGGTCATATAAGTCATTACGCGACGACCTAGTTCTACCGTCCGCTACAACCCTTAGTAACATTTGCTGGAGGGAATATGCACTGACAGTGGATGCAATTAAGAAGCAATTGCCGATACGAAATAAAGTTAGTTTAGCTTTGGACGGATGGACATCAACCAACAAACTAGCCATAACGTTGATCATTGCGTACAATATGGATCGAAATTGGGCATTGCGTTAATTTCAACTCGCTCTCGATGAGGTTGATCGCCTGTTCGGTTCCTGTTTCGAAAGCTAATTAATGATGACAGGTCAAGTGCCAACACACTGGAGCAAGGTTAGCCGTACATTTGAAGGACGTGCTTCATCGTTTTGAGCTTACCGACGGCCGCTTGCTCGGTATTACAACTGATAATGCTTCGTCAAAGTACTCGATGACACGCAAGCTGCAATCAACACTTGAGGCCTCTGGAATCGAGTTGCCGGCATTGAGGAACCACATACCATGCATGGCGCAAGTCATACAGCTGGCTTTAGGTGCATTCATGAGCAGTCTCAGTGTACAAGGCCGCACGAAGTCCTGGGAAGCCCATGAGCGCAATCATCAATTTGGAGAGAATGAAAGCATCGCCATTGGGAAGAGTCAAATACTTCGAAAAGAGGGCAATGCTAGAATCAACAAGGTGTTGGCCATGAAACCAGGTTTAGCAAAGATAATTGAGAAAGTACGTATTTCATGATATTTTGAAAGTCCTGAAGCTGACCTTCATATAGCAGAGAATGCTTGCTGTATTAATTACGTTGACACCTGGTCGCCGAAACGAGTTCATTGATTGTCAAAAAGCCAAAGTCCGCATTGCGGTACTTCCTATTATGGATGTTAAGACACGTTGGAACTCTACACTGGAGTTACTCGAGCGCGCCTACCGCTTAAGGGAATTCACCCGCAAGTGGCTTCAAAACCCACAATACGCTCAATATCGGCCATTATTCACAACTCAGGATGAATGGACGATTGTCAAGTATGTCATGGAAGTGTTGAGGCTATTTCGATATTGGACCCTTTGGATGTCAAAGAGGCATACAGTCACATTGCATCACGTCATCACAGTGTACAAAGACATGTTTGATCACATGGACCGCGTGATGCGGGCTTTGGCCAAGAAGAAGACTCAATGGTAGGAAGACTTGTTCTTTTCTTTGAAGTTAGCTCGGCAGAAGCTTTCCAAATACTACGCTGAAGTGACACCAACGAGGGGCATGCTCCTGATTTCCGCACAAATCCTTGATCTGTTCCGGAAGTTGCGATCGTTTAGAAAGTGGGACGAGGGCATGGATATCAATCCTGAGGATGAGACATCGTACACTACACAATACCAAGAGGCCTTTCTAAAGTATGTGGAAAATGAATACTGCGCTAAACATCGACGTGCGCCGGTCAATGAACTCGAAACAGTACCGAGCAGCAATCTCGTCCCCTCCACAACGGCATCAGGGATCTATCAATCATCCTTTGATCCAAATGATTTGTCCAGCGATGATGAGGAATACTTAACGCCTAACAATGTGCCTGAGACGACACCCAGACAAAGCGATCGTGCAGCCCGCTTATTGACCGCCGCCAGGCTCCATTTGAATTCGCCGCCTGAAGCACCAACGAACTGGGGACAAATTAATCCAAATCTCAATGATTACCACTCCGATCGAATGGAGATTAGCAGTACATCTTGGATACCGGACATAACTGATTGGTGGCGCCAACAGGAGGAAACTCACTCAAAGTACGCCGATCTCTCCAATGTGGCTCGCGACATATGCTGTATCATACCACATAGTGTCGGAGTGGAGGCCAGTTTTTCCCTTGGCCGAGATGTTATTGAGTGGAGGCAGTCAAAAACCACAGGGGAGACCCTTCGCGAAAAAGTCGTTGTCAGGCAGTTTGCTCGAGCCAATAACGGGATGTTGGCAGGCACCAACCGAGAATTGGATACCCCACACACAGAAAACAACTCGGAAATGAAGAAAGAGGCGGAGGAAAGGAAATTCCACAGAATGGCCAAGGTTCACGACTTTTTGGAGATGTGGCAGGGCAGCCAAAATCTACGTGCTACCCAGAAGCAATCTCGCGCTCAAAGCAAGCAGATGACCGCTGTAGGATACATTTCGGATACTGAAGAGAGCGTTAAAGCATCCTGGTCACTCTTCCAACATGATGGTGCGGCTGCATTCAAATTGTCAGAAAGATCACCTTTGCCACCAGCTTTGTCTGCAAAGGACCTCCTGGGAGGACGAACTCAGATCTTAAATGTTCGCCAAATCCGGACAATCAACCATCATCCAGTCGAAAGCGATGATGATAGTGCACCTGAAAGCATTTCGGACACCGATGATTGGCTGAACTGGAATGGCGACTTGGATAATCCAAATGACAGAGAAGATGATTGCGCAGCAGACGATGAATCCGATATAGGCCCCAACAATGGCATTGAGGATCCGGAATGCCCAGAGCAGCAGGATGTGAGTGCCGCGCCAAATGTGCCCAGATTGGTTCGGCCGACACGGAAGTCAAAGAGACAGGCTGAAAAGGTGTTGGTGACGGTCAATGCAGTTGAAACGCGGAGAAATAAAGGTGGGAAGAAAAAGTAGGACAGAATGCGTCAATGGTTCACCAGCTTTATGTAGCTTGACCGAGAGTTTCAGTTAGAGATATATTATGGGCGAATGGTAAGAAATAGATTGTGAATATCGGTTCATAAATAGATGTATAGCAGGCACAATGAATCTTTGGGCATGATACATCATTTTTAGTCATGTGAGAGTGAACAGTGCAAGATTATTACGCCGCTCGGCTTTGCCACAGGGCTGAGTCTCAATCAGGCAGAATAACACCCGATCAAGTCAAATCAGGATGAAATCAATTGTCGACAGAAGCAGATGTTGAATGGACAATCCATTAAAATGAGCGTCAATAGAGCGTCAACGACTTGTGGCCTTGCATCTTGGAAATTGCATGGGCTGTGCGGCGACGTTACGCCATAATCGTGCTATCGGCCGCCTTTCTAGGCAAAACCTCTTGCAACAACATCGCTACTATGTCCTAAAAATGAGTGTCAACGGAGCGTCAACGACTTTGGGCCTTGTATCATGGAAGATCCTAGTGTTGTGCAGCGACAATAGGCCATAATCAGATTATTGGCTGCCTTTCTAGGCAAAAACAGTAGAGACGACATCGCTACTATGTCCTAAAAATGAGTGTCAACAGAGAGTAAACGATTTTTAGATTGGCATCTTCGGTAAGTTATGTTCCAATCAGTTGTAGACATACATTTATGGGATATTGGCAGCCTTTACAGGCAAAAACAACAGCGAGATGATCCCTGCGGCATCCTGAAAATGAGAGTCAACCGAGCGTCAACAGTTTTAGGACATGCAAATTTCGTAATCAAGGCATCGCGCAAATCTTCGCGTGCGTAACTGTATTATTGACCGCCTTGCTAGGCAAAAATAGCATATATCGAAGGCGAAACACAGATACCAAATCAATCGATATTACACACTCCTCAAAAGCAAAAGCACATTGTTGGTTGCTGAAAACGCGATTTTGATAAGATTCTAGTAACACACTGCAAATACAACAGCCTTATATGAATCTATAGATGGACCCACTGGGCGACCTGCTGACAACCCGCCCAATTCAGACGGGTTGGGAGTTTACCATGGAACCATACCCGAGTGGGCGGTTCGGTTTGGACCTGGACCCAGACCCGAAGTTACTGCCTGGACCCGGTGCTAACACTAGGCAAAGCATCATGAGAAACTGAGACTTGAATCAATGGAGTGTGCAATTCAATTTGCCATTCCCAATACTGTGGGTACGAGGCCCGATCCAGTGTATAATAACACCAATATGAAGCCTTCCCAACCGAATCAGGCAAGTAGTAACGCTGATTTCTCATATCTGCTCATATCCTCCACATCATTCTCATCTTCAGCCCCTATGTCTTTCTTTCTGATGCACAACTCTACCTTCATCGCAGAACACAAAGTTAAGTCATCCCTCTCTATCTCTCCATGCCATGATCATGAGTTGACAACAAGTACAGCATACACTGAGTCCAGCATACAACAAGTACAGCATACACCGAGTAGATCATCCACCCAAGATGGTTTCGCTTCGCTTCATTCTCATGATTACGAGGTGATCCCTGAATGTAGCTTCAGCTTCCGGCATACCTCCCTACACGATCGACTGCAATCAGCTAGCCCGCTATGAGAGCTCACAGGTCAAGTCACCTTGTCACATTACCACGGTTGTGAAATGACTAACTGATAAATACAGTCTCAGCACCCGGCACACAGTCCATCGACCACCTCTGAGTACTCATCCAATCTCACTCCATCCTGGCCTTCAAGCGTATCGCCAAACTGGCCTGCTTATGGCCTTCAAGTTTGCATGATCATGGCCTCCTAGTGCATATCTCCTAACTTGCTCATTGACGGCCTCCAATTGCATCTCGAAACTTGCTTGAACATTGCCTCAAAGTGTATCTCCAAACACCACTGATTACGGCCTGCAAGTTCACATGGTCGTGGCCTCTCAGTGCATTTCCAAACTTGTTCGATTACAGCCTCCAAGTTCACACTCTCATCGCCTCCATGTGGTTATCTCCAAATTCGCTCGATCACGGCCTCCTGGTGCATCTCCAATCTCACCCGATCACATCCTCCTAGTGTATCTCTCAGTTCAATCTATCGTCATTTTCAGGCTCACCTTGGAATTCTTCTCAAGCACTGCCTGCAGCCAGTCCTGATATACCGTCTGTTGATGGGTAGCTATATAGATACATTGATGAGAATACAAACTGAATACATGAGTTTTCAAAATCATTGAATGATAAGTAGGAGCTTTCATTTCCAGGTGCACCAGCAGCGTTCCCAAAGAAGATGTTGTGTATCCCAGACTACTCTACTCTGATTGGAGTTGCTCCCAGACCTCGCGCCTGCGCACCCAGGCTTGGCATCGGCGCACCAAGGCTTGTCTTCCGTGCTCCCAGGCTTGCCGTCGGTGCACCCAGGTGCTGCCAGACTTGTCGTCGGCACTCCCAGGCTTCTCACCAGTGCTCCCAGGTGCTCCCAGGTGCACCCAAAGTTCTCTCCAGTGCCCCGAGGTGTTCCGAAACTCATCGCAATCACTCCCATGGTACTCCTGTCCCAGTCATCAGCAATCCCAGTTACTCTGAAGGCTGCGTGGAATCCCCGCCTAGGGTCTAATACTCTCCTGAAATTGACACATCTAAGATTACAGTCCACATCCTCTCAGACACTCCTGGAGGCTCCCAGTGACTACAATACATTATGCTGATGATTATTTCAATCTGTACCCAATATACTGCTTTCAGTACTACTTCTCAGGGATGAGACATCCTCATTACCTGTTGGCACTCCTCAATGTCAATTCGGAGCAACTTTGTTTTGGACTATATAATCCACCACCTCTCAGTCCTGCTCAGCTCAAATGGGCACTGCACCTCTTGACAGGCCCTCCACAATTCCTGTTGCCACTTCTTAGATGGAATTTCTGCACCTCTATTTCATTCTGCCCTTCTGCATCACCTTCTGTACTCCCCTTGGCCACCCAACACTCCCCATCTGACACTTTTCTTTTCCTGGTGGCAGTTCTCTTTTTCCCCAGCATATATCTTAACGACTTTCAAACTCCATTTCAATTCACAGCTAGGTAACATCTCAATACAGCCTTGGTTAAATATTACAAATTGAGCCAAACAACATAGCAGTTCAATTTCACCCACTCAACCAGCCTGAATTGTTTGTAAATACAATGATTACTATCAGGTGCCTTGTGCTGTTAATAGAGTGTGTGTTTCAGCTCTCATCAGCCCTGGTTAGATGGCAGATTTAGCTGACAACATTGACACCATGTTCAATTAATATAATTTGTTAGCTTGGTTGCATTATGGTTTCTGTGTACCTGCTTACATTTTGAAATCTCTTGCCATTTTATGTAGTTTCTTAGTGTGGCGATTCAAAAATAGAATGTTGAAGAAGAAGATTAGTAGTATAGTATGATTTAGAAGTTAATAATAAACAATAATCCATGCATCATAGTAACTGCAAAGAGTGAACTATTGCTCATCAATATCAGTAGAGTCTCTGATAACTCATGCAGTCCTCTCAATACCTATACACCAAACCCTGGCATCGTTCACAGTCTATTTGAACTTTCCACATTTATGGGGCAATATGTAACGGAGCGTACGCCAGCCTCCAGCTGCATAGCGATATAGAAGGTAATTGGGTCGATACCGTTGCAAATGTGGACTCGAGTGATAGTATATGTAAAATGTAAGGTAAGATTATCGCTAGAGAGACAAGTCTTGTGGCGAACCGACTATATAGAATGGCTGTTACCCGGCCCTGGACATGTCACGTGCCACCTGCGGGAACCCTAACCGGGTGCCGTTACATCATCCCCCTCTTTAGGAGCGGACCCCCTGGGATGCAGCCGCCCATACAAGAAAAGGAAAGGAACGGAAAGGAAGGAAACAATCAAACAAAAGTTCTGTGTACGTTCATGTGCGATCTAATAAGTCCCACTACCGATCCGTATCGCCCAGGGCGACCTTTCGGCGGATCCGGCGCACGGGGAAACTCCACCTCCAGTGGCAGGTGGTAAAACCCGTGCTGACGCCATTTGTACCGGGCCGAGATCCAAAGAAGAGAAGAAGAGGAGAGATAAACAAGAAAACATCCAAAGTTATCCCGTCTCCATATCTCAACTTCCTAACCCATGCTCCAACGACCATCATTCCCGTAGCTCGTAAATCTCGGCGTACGTCTCTGTCGGAATCGTCAGGGTAGAGCTTCCGTTCATGACTTGGCATCAATAGGAGCTTCCGCTCCCGGCATCCATCATAGCCGTCGGTGATCCTCGATCGTATACGTCAATCGCGTCCTATTCGTCGATATCTAATACGTAAGCTTCTCTAAAATGGTTGTACTTACCAAGTTCAAGTGTGCCTGCACTCTCTTGAGCCTTCGTGCAGTGCTTCGTAGAATATCTCTCAAGCAGTAGTCATCGGTAAGTGGCATTGACTTCCAGATGCTGCTTGACTCAGTAATCGTTGATCGAAGTCCGCTTTGGTGACCATCCGGTCGACTTCGTGTGTGTGCGCTCTGGATAGGCCTCTTCAGTAGAATCTTGGTCGACTTGGTAGACTTGCTGGTCGACGTCTCGGTAGACCACTAGGTGCATTTCTGAGTAGACTGCATCCCGGTGGGCTTTGAACTTGTCGGTAGGAGTTTATTGTATAGACATCCTGGTGCGTGTCTCAGTAGACTGCATCCCGGTGGGCTTGTGTACTTGTCGGTAGGACACATTTTCGACACGGTCATCCCCCCTTTTGAAGTTCGTTGCTCCGTCGACGACTTGGACTCAAATCGGTTGTTGATTGCCATCGTGGCTCCGTAGACTGATCCATCGGTAGACTTTCCGTGATTGCGTTCGGTACATCTCTTTGTTGACCGATGCGTCATTCGGCAGCCTTCGTCTCTGGACTTCGTAGGTCTTCGACTTCGCTTGTCTCTTGGCCTGCTTCTTCCCATTGTTCCACTTGCTTTGTCCTTTCTTTGACTCACTTTGACTGTTGACTTGCTTCGTGTTTCGACTTGCTTTTCGCCTCTTCGGACTTCGGTTGGTCTGTTCTCGTTGTCTCTGACTTTTGGGCTTTGGCCATGAATCCTCTAGGTGGGCTTATTATCTTCCGGATGCTAGGTGCGTATGTTGATTCTTCTGGTACGCTTATCCCCGCTCTCTGGGTGCCGCTGGACTTTTATCTTGTTAAGTGCACTGTGGTCCTTCATTCCAGCACCTCCGGTAGGGTCATCCCTCTCATTAAAGGTCGTTGCTCTGCCGACGACTTATCTCCTCTGATTGGTGTTGTAGCTGGTGCGTTCGTCAACCCAAAACGGGATGACTCGGGACTTGAACTGCCCGTGCTGGGTGCGAAACGCAGTTTTGTACTCGTCGCCTTCCTTGGTTCGGATGAGGTGATAGGAATTACTGAGGTCCTGTCGAGCATCTCCGGGATCAGTGGGAGATGGCTTCGTTGACGGCTCGGTAGTCCACACACAGCTGTAGTCGGCCGTTGATCATCTTTGCAAATAAGATCGGCGCTGGAGGAGGCAATGATCGCTGGAGGAATCCATTGGCTTGGTTTGTTTCGATGTAGGCATTGAGAATTTTCAACTCGACTTCTCTATCTTTCCCAGCTCTTGGTCCCACTCGCTCTTTCCGAGATTTCCAAGATCCACGCAATTTGAGTGGTTCCTCATGGCCGGGTACACTGTCACTTCCTCTCACCCTCTTCCAACTCTCCTTGAGCCAGAACCGCTCTTCCTCACGAATTCCCTTTGGATCCCTAGAAAGGTGCGGTGCGAGAGCCGCCATATCTTTTGCTGCATACGTCCACATAGTCCATGTATCTCAATGTGAAGTCTTTCGGCAGTGCTATCCATCACTGTGAGATCTTGGTGATCATCTCTTGGTATATATCTTGACTGTCTCTCATGATGCCATTCAGTAGGCTATTCAGTACGTCTGGTGGTCATATTCAATCTTGTTCGGGAGCAATTCGGTAGTCATATCACAGTCGTTCCGTATCTCATCCGGAACTGCTTCGATAGCCATATTGCAGTCATTCGGAATCTCGTTCGGAACTGCTTCGGTATCCGTATTTGCCTACGTTCGGCATGGATCAGGCTCGTTTGGCTTATCATCTTTTCTCCGGCATATTTGCAGGTACATTGGACGTCCGTCGTATGCTAGGGGAGCTTATCATCTCAGATCGCGGGGTGCGCTCGCTGGCTCTCCTCCAGTTGTGCTTGTTGATCAATCTGCGTGTGTGCTTGCCATCAGTTGACTCGGTGCACTTATCATCGTTCGCTATCATCGTTCTCTATCGTCGTTCTCTGAGTACTCTAGGCGATTCATCCCTAGGTGCACTTGACGCTGCTAGCCTTCTCAATTGATGAATGAATTTCACGGTGCTTTGTTCCTGCACCTTTGGTACGGAAATTGTTTGCAGTATAGGTTGCGATTGCAGTACGTTCATCCCCCTCTTGAAAATCGCTGCTCAGCTGACAACTAATCTCATACGGCTTGCTTTGGCGCAATATTGACTTATCGTCGTGGTTGAATAACTGGTATATCGTTCTTCCATAGCTTAGTAACATGGGATCTCTGAATCAAAGTCGGCATTGTATTTGACTTCGTGATTGCGTATCTGGAAATAGTGCTCGGGAGTATACTCGGTGGAGTTATGCCGCCAGTAAATCGCGTATCTGTGTCTCTGAATGTCTTCTGCACTTGATTGCTAGTAATGTAACGTATCATCTAACGTGAGGGATCATAAGGGTAAAACTCCACATAACCTCGTGTATCGCCCTCAGGCAGTGGATCGTATTCCAAATTCCGTGGCCTCCCCCATAGCTCTTAGTAGCTCTATAAAGATCGCTTATTGCATGACCGATATCATCAGTGGCATGCATGCATATGCAAAAGTCTCCGTGCTGCGGTGCCTCTGCAAAGCCTCTGCAAGGTCTCAGGCCCGTCTCACTGCCAAGATTCTGTCTGTGGTATCTTCAGTTGTCTGTACACCATTTTCGTGGTATTCGGGAGACCTCTGATCGGTAAGGCCTCCGGTAGCACCATAGATGCCATCGCAATTTCCAGCTGCATCCACTTGTGTTAGCTCAATTGGTAATACAAAACAAGATAGAAGCGGTGAAGGGTAAATCCAGAAGTTGCGATACAAACGTATGGTCACAATGGAGCCATACGCAGATGGCTTGCTCCCTTCGTGTCTCGGCGAGCCAGTAGCACTCATTCAAGGATCCCATAAGTGGACGCTCTTCTGCCGCAACTACTGCCGCTGGTCCTGCTCGCTCGTCCGGCACACGAGGGTATTCAACCCTGTGAGACCGCCCTCCCGTAGCCCTCAGCAATCTTAGTGCAAACTCCCAGTCAAAGGGCGAGTGCCATGATGCCCAGCCGGCAGGATACGTCGCCATCTATGCTGTGCTCCCGGTATAGTACCTCAGAAACTCTTTAGTCCTCACCGCGTTATGCTCCAACTGCAGAGTACAAATGGGATCTGCATTCAGAACTTTTTGATCAAATGTAATTCCAACTGCAGAGTACAGTTGAGATCTGCAGCCAGTACTTGCCCCTTCTCCTCATAGGTCCTCAGGACTATCAAGCCCCCTCTCTACTTGGGATCCTCAGGACTGTCCATCCACAACGAGATGTGACAAGTTACAAAAGCATATAAGGAACACGTTGGCCAAGCGGTCATTTAGGTATAAAGCCGTTGATCTCAGATACTCCGCGAAGACAAGCTGGATCGATAAAACTTCGGGTATGTAAGGCACAAACTGTGGAGGGTGGACACTTGTGCGAGGGTGGACACTTGTCCGAGGGTGGACACTTGTCGGAGAGTGGACTCTTGTCCAAGGTTGAATGAAATTGTGCTCGGTTGCCAATCTTGTGATCGCCTGTCTGGATATGTAATTTGGCATTCTCGTATCTGCCGGTACAAAGCTCGATTGACTGTTGTATGGCAGGATGGGGTATAACTTCGCCTCCGCCGATAGGGTATTTGGTGTTATCCGACTCGGTCATCCGACTCGGTCGTCCGAATAGGTCGGAATTGGCCATCGGAATTGACCATCCAATTCGTGTCCTTCTGTAGGCGGTATTCGTAACTGTAGTCGGTTTTCCGCATCTTGTATGCTTCCACAGTAGGTGTGCTTTAATCGTGAAATGATTCTCTGCCAGAAATGAGCTTCGACCGTGGACTAACCCTTCCCCTTCTTCTTCTTCTCTGCTCGAAGTGAGCTTCGATGGGCTGGCTCTTCCTCTTTTCTTCTTTGCTGGAAGTGAGCTTCGACTAGGCTAGGTCTCCTCCGTCATGGCGCTCTCGTCTCTTCCGTTGGTGTGAGGAATGCAATTGTGAGTGAACTTGATCGTAGAATACATGACCAAGTTGACTCGTATATCGTTTCTTGATTTCAAGAGGCTTCTGCCATGAATTGACGCATTCAGCGGTAACGTGATCAAGTAGCTGCAGTTTCTCCGAAGTTGGTGCTCAATTGCAGTCGTTGGTATAAGTAACTGGTTCGATCGTATGCGATTTCTCTCATTTGATGTGTTTAGACTCTTGGTGAGTGGGAATTGGTCAACTTGACCACTGACGCGTGTCACTAGCTATGCGGCTTCCGAAGTCATCTGTGTTTTCCTCAATTGACTCAATATAGGGTAGACCCGTCCAGATGATCATCGTTATGATTGGTAGATTTCTGAACGGATGTCTAGTTCACTCTCATCGTCCGATTGTCGAGTTGCAGCGACGCGTCGGAAAAGGTGTAAAGTTGTCATCAGCGAATCCCGTGAGCAAAACGCATCCGTGTACTGAAAAAGCGATAATAGTGTAAGGGCGCATACACCAGCCTCCGGCTGCGTACCGATATAGATGGTAATTCGGTGGATACGGTTGCAAACATGGACTCGAGTGATAGTATATGTAAAACTGTAAGGGAAGATTATCGCTAGAGATATAAGTCTCGTGGCGAGCTGACTATATAGAATGGCCGTTACCCGGCCCTGGACACGTTACGTGCCACTCGCGGGAACCCTAACCGAGTGCCGTTACACAACAGCCCTAGGTGATCCCACAGTACTCTGCAGCATTCTGATGTGCTCCCAATCATATCACAACCCCTTGGAATGAACCTACACCCTGCTCATCAGGGCCCAAAGTTAATTTTGAGGACTTCAAGAACACTGATGTATGGTCAGATCCTATCCGGAAATTTGAGATGTTAAGATAGTTCTTCACCTTCTCATACAATCTCCTGGAGACTCCCAGTAACTACAATCCATTTTGTTAAGATTGGAGGATATGATAGTCCAAACTGTGAGACTGTGATAGAGTGAACTGTAATATGTATTGGAAGACAATGATGGAATATGTTTTGAAATACACAAGGAGGCCAAAATTAGTTCTAACTTGGAAGCTGTGATCAAGTAAGCTGTCGAAATGCACTTTGAGGTGGTACATCAGCCAAATATATATATCTCACAGGGAGTCTGTTGGAGTGTGGGGCATTTGTTTGATCAGAATCCCAAGGTGCTTACATCCCAGGGTTGACTGGACCAATATAGTAGTCTTCAGCTGTCTCTGGGAGCCATGGTGACAAAACTGAAAGTTTATAGAAGGTCTGGGGACAACCAAGAGAGTATGTCAAGATGCAGAACTCAACAATGAAAGCTGCTTGAATAACTGCAGAGCAGACATGGAAAACTAACATATTCTTTCGAAACTCTGGCAGTTTGGTGATTGTAACTACTCATATCTCAATGATTTTGAAGCTGATGTATTTAGCTGGTATTCACATCTAGATATCTATGTATCTATAAAACCATCCATAGATGTAGCTATTCATCTTAACTAGTGTTAGCAACAGGTCTGGGTAACCCGCCAGCGGTCTGGGTTTTGACCGGCAGTGCGGTTCGGTTCGGTTCCAGACCCCGCCGAAAACCCGACCCACTTTGTCTTGGCGGGTTTGTTACCCGGACCGGACATAAACCCGCAGTTTTTTGGCCAGGTTCTATATACAGCAGAGCCTCATTTTCGTGAACTCAGCACTTTGGCTCCAATTAAGTATTTGAGTTCTGATTGTATCACAATATGATATATACGTAAAAGATGCAGTTTTGCATGCTCTTACACCTCCTAATCTCCACTTTGTGATCCAATCAATATTCGTTGCGTCACTGCCAAAAACCCCCAATTTTCGGTGTGATTTCACAGCAACTCAATGAATATTGATTGGATCGCAAAGTGGAGAACAGGAGGTGAAAGAGCATGCAAAACTGCATCTTTTACGTATATATCATATTGTGATACGATCAGAACTCAAATACTTAATTGGAGCCAAAGTTCTGAGTTTGCCAAATTGAGCAACCAGCCAAAAAACCGCGAATTCAGTGCGGTTCGGTTTTTTGATGGGGTATAACCTGTTGCAACGGTTCCAGTTCGGTTCCAACCCGGACCCGGAACTGAACCGCGGATTTGGAACCGTTGCTAACACTAATCTTCACACAGCACGACAGGACTGGCTGCAAGCGGTGCATGAGTGTACACAGAGGCATACCTGAAGATGGCAATCCTGTGAATGTAGAGATGCTCTGTAAGGCCATAATCAGGCAAGTTTGGAGATGCACTTGCAGACCAAGATCAAGACTACTCAAATATGCACTTGCAAGCTGTAATTGAGCAAGCTTGAAGCCGCACTTAGTGGCTGGAATCTGCTGAATTCAATGGTGCACTTAGAGGCCATTATGATGTGAACACAGAGATGCACCTAGAGGCTATGATGCAGTGAGTGTAGAGATGCACATGGAGGCTGAAGTTAAGTGAACTCAAAGATGCACTGGAAGGCAGTGAAAATGTCATCATAGAGATACACTCTGATGCAGCGATTAAGCAAGATTGGAAATGCACTTGGTGGCCAAGATTGAGTGAAACTGATCAAGTACATGCAGGAGGTTTATGTGGAGGCAATCATTTGGGGGGAGGTGCAACAGGTGCTGAGACTCTATTCATCAGTAAGTTTCCTTACTACTGTTTGTTTTGTTTTGTTTTAATCATACTGTATTCACTCTGCTTAGAGTATGACAGCCCCATTGTCCTTACTACTGTTGTAATGTTATGAGTTGGATTGTTCATTGAACATCTCATGGTGGGCAGTCTGGCAGCTGATGATCTGGTGACAGGTGGTCAGGAACTGAAGCTACATTTCGAGGTAACCTTGCAATTGTATGACTGTCGGCTGGCTCACTGAGATACTGTTCAACCTGGGTGGATACTGTGCTTGGTGTTTACTAAGAATCATAGGATGGAGACATCATGAGAGATGACTTCACATTGTGGTGTTCAATAATGGGAGAGGTGTGGACAAGAAAGTGAATTTGCAGATCAAAGTCCAATGGATGTGAGAGAATATAAGACAATGTGGGAAATGCAGGGTACAACATGCATGATTGGGTTTGTACTATGTTGTATCACTATTGTCAAACTCTACAATGGGAGTTGTACCGACTGTATGTAAAGGGATACATTGACTTGCATTCCAAAGTCTATTAAGTTCCAGTTTCTCATAATGATTTCCCTGTCTCCTCTCACTCTCTCATTCTCATCATCCACTCCACCATCAACTCAAAACATGAGCTTAAGTCATCTCTCACAATCTTTCTATATTATAATCCTCAGTGAAATATGTGTGCAGTATTAACTCATGATCTGATCTCTCTCACTCTCAGAATGTCTTTTATCTCTCCTCTCTCATCTCTCATCCACTCTCTCATCTCTCATCCACTGTCTCTTCTCTCAGTGCCCTTTGTTGTACACTATACTCGATATTCCCACAATTATGAGTTAACACATAAATAGAGTCTTGGCTCCTATTGCTCCATCCTTTCAATCTACCACCTCTAGTTTGACTGCTGCCATGTACACCTCCAGTTGAACTTAATCACAGCCATCAAGTACATCACCAAGTTGACACAATTATGGCCTCCAAGTGTATATCCAACATCAGCAAAAACTCAATTTCCTTCATTAAATTTATTTAGTTTATTGTACCCACAAACTCAAAAAAAAAATGCAATCGAGGTGTCCCTGAAATGTGGCATTGCTCCAGTGTTCCAGAGTGTTCATTGAGTCATCGCGAGGCTGTGTTCAAGCGTCCTGACCAGTGTACCCACGTTCGCGAATGTGACAAAGTGCACTTCACAAACAGTTCACACTTCCTTTGGCAATATCACAAATCATCTCTCCGCATACCCCTACGTTGCCTAATTCGATTTCTCCTCGCGATAATGATAGTACTGGCTCCATACGTTTAATGAAGCATCTAGTTCTTCTTTTCAAAAACCCTCATGGCTTAATTTGACCAACAATAGTTACCATACAGAAGTGGTTCACGATATATAATTTGTTGATACAAGATCGTCAGTACCTTCCAGTTCAACTGTTGCAGGTGGGTTATCTATCGTCGCAATTAAGATTTCACGCATTTGAGATCAGACTTCAGTGAACCATCAGTTCCATTACATTTACTACTATTATGATATATCGACGATACCTAGCATGAAATAGCACACAAAGGAAATTCTAAATCCGATCACTGACACCATTCCTTACTAGCAAGCAACATCACACCCTCTACAATCGTACTTCCATCGACTAATCCCGTATTCTCAATGCTGGTCATGTTGGTGATGCTGGTGATGTCATTGCTGTTGCTGCTGCTGTTGCTGCAGGGGACGGGATGGCTGCTGCTGGCAATGGCAGACCCACCAATAGGCAGAACAGCTGAGAATCGCATGCTAGCTTCAGTAGCAGCAACAAAGCTGCTGAGAGGATTAAAAGAATTGTCAGGCTGCTCTATCAGGTCCTCCAGGACGTAATGAAGAAAGTCCTCATCAAAGCTCCCCTGATTGTTGTGAGGTTGTGCCATCGCTGGGACCATACTACTTGAGTGGATGCTTTGGCGAATCATGCTGCAGATATTGTCGATCTTGTTGGCTTGAACCTCGGGTGAGGAAAAATGAAAATCTGCGTTGAGACGATGAAATACATCTGTTCATGCATTATGAACTGAATGATTAATGTTTCTTGTATCGCATGTACATTGTGCTCCACCTCCTGGACCAAACTCCGGCGGGACCATAAACTCGCCTCTTGTCCAGGCCGACAGACAATGGTGGATGGCCATTGCGGTGAGGGCAATGAATGTTGGGTTGATTTTATCAATCAATGATCTATTTTTCATTCCCATTTGTCGTATGCCATAGAAGTATGTCCAGTGAATAGGATCCACAATTCCAGTCGCTGCAAATCGAAACTTGCACTCCTCAATTGATCATCAAGACGATGATGAAACAAGAAGGGAACTTTGAACGCACCTCACGAACGTTTGTGGGGCATGTAAATCTGTCGTTGGCCAACAGCCAGGCGACTATTTTCTGGATCTCTGTGGGCGACTGTGTTCGAAATCCGTAAATAGAGTCAATTGAGCTGCTGCGACTCGTTTTCCAATTGTTGACGTGAACAAATCTTTTGATGGCTGCTTGCCCATGGCCGTGCTGGATGGTCGCCGAAGAGGCTAGTCATCGAATTCTGAACGGCCATCTCGACTATCATTGTAATTGTCCGGTATGGTGCTGAGATCGCCATTGAGATCCTTGTCGTGGAAAGATTGTCTGCTTCTCTGGGTGCTGGAAGGAAGAGGAGGAGGAGGAGAAGTGCGGCGCCTGCTTGTCATGATTTAACAAGGCGGCGAGTGATAAGTACAAAAGAATTACAGCAGTGACTACAGGAAATGCAAATGAATGTAGCGTACATGAATTATAGTGTTGTGGAAAGGGAAGAAAACATTGATATGATTAGAAGCATCGTCGTAATGCATCTTTTTATCCTGTCGACGGTTCCAGGATGTTTGCTTCTCCCACCACCCACACTTCCAACTCTCTAGATGGACGGGAACTCGGAACTAAAAATGGCAGGTGACAACCATGCCCCACGGTTGTTGATTGGCTTCCTTTGACGAAAATGGTTATCGCAACGAGCTCCAAAGCGTTCGCATTTCATAAATCAATCGTGCTACAATCTGCTGACTAAGGATACCCAACTACCAATTACATGATAGCCATACACGGAGTACTATCGCTGCCACTATGTTGTCCCCATACACAAACGTCTCAACAATTAATCGCAACATTGTGATCTCTCAACACAGCCCTTCATGCATGAATATGAATGATGTAATAATAAAATAAACAAAACACCAAAAACAGGCACAAAACAGACCCAAAAAACTCCAAATTATTACCAATCTGTCCACCCTCCAAAGTGCCAGGAAAATACCCCACCCACAACGCGAATCCTTAAACAACTGTTCAGCCTGAGCATTCCATCCTCACAACGACTAATTGGCAGCTGGGCGGCTGGTTGTACGCTTCGTATTGGCCAAAGAGCCTGCAAAGAAATGTAGCTACAGCGACCACGCATAGGTATCAGGGCAGCAGCTGTTCCGTCAGCTCGTTGGCCACGATAAACGACACAAAAAAGCGTTCGGTTACCAAATTTCATCGCCGCCTTTATAAATCTGGAAGCAGTAGTGTTATCGAAGATTGGTGAAACCTTGTGGACGCAAGGACGAACATCTCAAGTAGGCTCCTCCCAGCAGCCCTAAGGCTGTCGGACTTTCCGGCTGGGGTCTGGCAGACCGGTGATTGCAGCATTCAAAATTGACTAAATGATTGTATCGATGATTGATGTAACTATCAGAAGTATCGATTCATCATCCCCAGGCCAGTGCCATGAGAGGAGCTGAGTATTGTTTTCACCCACTCTCTTCCCAGCAATGCCGGGATCCACATAGACGATGGTAAAGTAAAATAGCTAGAGAAGGAAATCAGTTGAGGTGTCGCAACGCCCCTGTATCAGCGAAGACTTGTGACCCGAGGTTTCTTCCTAGTCATCTTCTGTATCTACACATCGTCAGGAAGATCAAAAGAAGCATCGGGGCGATGAAATACATACCACCTTGCACGAGTGTCCACTTCTTTGTCAGGGATTCCTTGAGCCTATTCTGCCTTCGGCGAAGGCCAACCTCCGTGCACTCGTCCAGTGCTGCCTTCAGTTTCTGACAATTGATGTTGGTCTTGTCTGCCGTGTACCATTTCCAAAGCGGCCTTTTAGATGCCAGATCTCTGATTCGAGTAATGCAATGATCAATTAGGAGATCCCATTGCCTGGGGCCAGCACCTTGCATGTTGATGATGTTCATGGACTGAGCAATCTCCAAGACGCGCTCCCTCACTTTATTATCCATCCATTGTGTTGTTAAGCCACCCTTATCCTCCCAAATCCCCATGGTTTCTGCTGCCCATTGGCTGACTCAAGCACCACGGTTATCAACCCAGACGCCAACTTGTGGAGTCAGCATCTGGATTGCATGAGCATCTGCGATGACTAATTTCGGCAACCAGAATGCATCACATTACATATCAGGTTTCCAATGGTGGTCAATGGTTGAGTGGTGGATATTGAATGCTTGTTACTGTACACAAGCATCGGGAGTGTTGAATATATCATCAACGGTGATGCGATGCAGTAGCATAGGTGAGAACGGTGTGTCGAGGGTTCCGGGGATTGTAAGTAATATGTGCAGGTATCGCGAATATTTATATGGGCTTGGAGGGTTTTCTTGATCCGGCGACATCATGTTGGCTGCCATTCAGCAGGGGAACGATTTGCTTAGCATCATCTAAGCGCCATGATTCGTCGACTGAACGCTTAAGTTCATCACGAAGTCAACTAAGAGCATGCTCTGCGGTCATATCTCACTCGTTTGTCCTTGCTCTAGTTCTTGTACGCCGCGATGACGTCACTGGGTCAGTATCTAAGGAGAATGCACGGTTCATGTAAGGTACGAACTTACCAAAAAGTGACAACCATAAATCAGGCAACGGGCGTAGGAGGGTCGTGTAAGGGTGCAAAACAATCGCCGTGACAAGCTGAATGCAGATGCGGTATGCTTATTGAGATCCAAAGGATGTTGAAATTGAGAGAGAGATTAAACACTTTGCAAATATGTGAAGGAGGATGAGAGAAATCCTACGAGAGTGGTAGGACCCCTTTTTGGAAAATGTATATCGAGGTGCGGCTCTTACCGAGGACCTGCTGGCTTGTAATGGTATGGGTAGCTGAAAGAGCGTCATAATGCATCTTAACGTCGTTGTGACATTTCATTTTGCTAACGAAACATGGATCTGTGTCAACAGTGTCATTACTGCTCGAAGACGTACTCCTACATTGTCGCATACATCACTCACCTCAGTCACGACCACAAACAAAGGATAATGTTGGTATCAGCCGAACACCTGCCAGATGTTGGTGTTGCAATTGAGCAGGATACAATTCTACTTCCTTGTTGTCATGAACCGGGTCACGACCCTTTTCTTCGCCCTTCCGAGGATGATTCCAGCGATGCAGAAGCCGAAAGCAAGAATGCGTGTAACGATCCACAGCAACCACCTGTTCAGACACGTATTGATGGTACTCCATACTTGGAGAACCGTCTAGCCGGCAAGCCTAATAGTAACAAGTATATCGATATCTTCGATGATGATATTGATCTATGGTCACCGTTTTGTCATAAGGAGGAGTATCAATTAGCACACGGGTGAGTCTAGCACAACTTGTGCAGAGCGGCTATCAACGAGCGTTTCAGGAACCCTACGATGGCAACCATCAGCAACTTCACTTCATCCCACACTGTATTCAAATGGTCAAACGAAATGTTCTACAAGATGGGCATCGACTCTTGGAAATCTAACATTGTGTATCACAATTGTTTGGCCGATCCAAACAATGTTTGCGACAACGATTACACATTTTTCTTTTGCCCCAATCCGGTTGAATGCATTGAGTTCCTGATGCAACAGCCTGAGTTCAGGGAACATGTCGTATGCTCCAGCAAAGGAAATCAATGATACTGAGGAACCTATCTACTCAGAGGTGAAAACTAGCAACTGGTGGTGGAATGAACAGGTACATTAGTTGAATTTCGTCATAGCTACGATGATTTTGACCGCTTCAATGACGACAGCAGCCGCTTGGCAATACAATTGTCCCTTTCTTCGGCAGCTCAGACCAGACGCATCATACACACTATTCAGGCGACAAGAAGAAATGGCCAGTGAATTTGAGTCTCGGAAGAATCGACTCGACAATTACATCATAGCCTTCGAATCATGCAAGCATCCTTGTTGCCCTACTTCCCGTTGCTCCGATATATGACTTTAAAGGACATGAATGAAAAAATACCGTGAAGGAATACCAACTTCACAATCGAGAGGTCTTAAGGAAGGTCTTCAAGCATACTTTTCGTCCACTCGATGTGCTTTTCAACATTGGAATGCTTCTGCTTTGTGCGGACGGTCAGATGCGGCAATGGTATCATATCCTCTGTGCATGGACGGCAAACAACTTCGAAATCAGTCACTTGCACTCGGTCAAGCGGCCCCAATGCCTTGTGTGCGAGGCGCCGAAATCGTGGTTTGGCAATGGGAATTCATCGTTGTGGCTATGGAGAAACTATTGGCTATACTTCCAAAAGATAATACTTGTGACTCAGGGAGATGAGGCGGAGAGACGGGAAGAAAGACAATATCTGGAAGATTGAGCAGTTGGAACCTCAGAAGGCATCGTCTGGACAATGTAATGCATCTCTCCACTGACTAGTATCGTACACGATATGTTGCATACTGTCTATCCCGGTATGCCTAAACATCTGATGGACTGGGTACCGTCCTTCCTCGAACAACATTCCAGGATCTACAAATTCAACCAGCTCTGGGCAATGATGCCTCTATATCCTTGCTTCGCTCGAATCAACAAGCCATATAGCCAGTTGACGCGATAGAGTGGGAAGGAGATGAAAGCACTCAGGCGTGTGATTGTTCCAGTTCTCGCGGCGACTCTCTTCAACCCTTTGGCAAGCCAAAGGATTCCTCTCACAGAAGCCCTGTTGTGCGTCCAGAACTTAGTGTATCTTCACCTTATGTCACAGTACCAGTACCATACTGAGGCCACGATCAAGTACATGGAGAATTATCTGGCGGTGTTTCATTGTCACAAGGATGTGTTCGGTCGATTCTGCGCCAGTAAATCTACACAAAAGGTTTCAGAAGCCTTGGACACACAGCTTACTTTGGACACATAGGAGGAATGGGAAAGTGACCCCACATGGAACAATCTTTCTGCAGCTGCAAAGCGTCATCACGTTGACAAAGATCAGACGCCAATCGAGTCAGAAATTGCACAACATCATGTCGACAAATCAGATTTCTACTTTGTGAAGATGCATCTCCTGAACCACTTCTCTGACCATATTCGCCAGCTTGGCAACCTCTTAAAGGTAAGCTCTGAACTCCCAGAAAGAGCAATGCTAGATCTTAAACAAGTGTACCGATAATCGAATGATCATGAGGCCGCCTTCTAGATTTTGCCAACGAAGGCCCGAAAGGAGGTGTTTCACCGTCGAGAGCTGAATGCAAACACTGAAAATCAATATTGCAACGATGGTATGCCCCTAACCAATGCGCCTATCAAGCGACTGATGAACAACCCGCAACCAGAAATCAAGACAGTTGATGACTTGGCTGAGTGGTGTGCAATGCCAGAAGGGGAGCTACAGAATCACATTGATTGCTGTTTCAAGAGATGTGCCCACTTCACAGACTACATCGATCAGGTTCAGTATTTCAGTCGTCTCAATGATGCAAAATACATTCCGTACAAAGCAGTTGCGATTCCGGTGCCATTATTTGAATGCGACGAGCAAGCAGTTCATATGGTTTGTCGCACTGGGTCCACAAGGTGGAGAAAGCATAAGCCACCAAGAAATGATACAGTGCTTCTCTGAATGGGGACAAGGCTGGATAGCCACTTAAAGTTGACTGCTGAATGCATTCCCTCACGGTTGAAGTGTCTTTTCATCGTCAAGGATGATCTATCCAACATTAACAGGCTTCTTGCCTTGGTTCGGACCTTTGCAACAGGGCCGATACTTCAGACTGCTGGGATGGTGATTGTCGAGGAGAGGGATCAACCTCCAATGTAACCCTTGCACGATAGATCCTACTGTTGTAAGGCTCAGTTCTGCATCGGAATCACCTATATTGTCCCTATAAGCACGATCCAAGGAGCTGTACACCTTCTTCCGCTGACACCGCCGCAAGGTAGCTTGCGGTGGTACTTGAGTAACACGATGGCCTTGGATGCTTTCAATTTGTTTTACATGTAGATTATTCAACTTGATGGTTGATGTAATCGTTGCTGCAATATATAGGAATCTGACGAGTATTTACTCTGAATCTCTTAATTTTTCAATGGGAGTTGTGCAAGCTTGTGTATAATCGATGTCTCGAGGGATTGAGTAGTTAAGACTATTCTTGAAATCAATGCAACAGTTCAAAAAACCATTGAAACAATTAAAATCTAGAGGACCAACGCGAACAAAACAAGTTCAATAAATTGGCTTCAATGATTAAACACATTTTTGAGATGTTGTGACAACGCGATCACATCATTGATTGCTTCGAAGCATGGTGGAAGATTGCCAATATGTCGCGAGAATTATTTGTGGAAAATGTGGAGAAGGACAGGTGCGTGGGGTCCATTTTTGGAAACCAATTTCCCTTTTTGCCGATGAAACTTGTTCAATTATGGCTGCTAAGTTTGAACCATCATAGCTGCCATGTACATGTCTTGTGTTACTTGATCTTGACCTCCAAGTGTGGGCAAATAGCGTCTCTGTATGTATGGAAGTGAATGTTATTGATGATTGAGCTGACATCTTGCTAGAACTAACTACTATGTGGACCTCCCGCAGAGCTGCACATTATCATGGCCGGAGCCATACACCAACATCCCAACCTTCTCCAATCACCTTCGGGAAACCTCTCGAAGACACAAAACACCCTGATCTAGAATACACATATGCCTCTGTGAGGTGTCCCAACCATCCCAAAAAGTCACTTGCCTCTCATGCCTTCTTCCGTGGCATTTTTTTCTTTGCCTTTGGCAGCCCACCTAGTTGCTTCCAATACTGCTTCACTGTCTGTTTTACTTGTGCCATATGCTCCTCCAGCTCCCATGGGTTATCCTTTTCGTCCCAACCTTCCCATTGAACTTCGTATTCCCAACCAGTTATCTCAGAGCTTGGTCAGTGATTTGCGATTCTTTGGACAACATAACTTGTGCCCACCTGGCTTCTCTGTAAAGGCGGAGGCGGCGGCTGCCAGGTGACCCTAAAATTGTCCGTGCGATCAACTTTGAGCCTGCTAACGTTGACTGTGTCGTAGATTGTCATGTCGTTTGGGAGGTCTAGTTCGATGGTGTTCCCGCAGAGTAGAACCATCTCATATTGGCCAACGTAACAATGTACCAGTTTACTTCTCGTCGGGTGGATGTTGGCGTATGTGATTGAGATATCCTCAGTATGTAGAAATACCTTCCCTCCTGTGGTGATGGCAGGGTCGATTGGGCCCCGTGGCTTATTAGCCTCAGCTGGCTGTTTGTCTTGAGCATTGCGCAGTTCATCCCAGGTGACTGCGAAAATGCACTCCAATCATTCAACGAATTCGCAGCCTTGGAAGGTTTTCGTTGACTTATTGGCCTGAGGCCACTGTAGGTCTGCAATTAAGTCTAGCGGCAAAGGCGGCCCATAACCAAGATCAAGTTCAAATGGCATCTGCTTTGTCAAATGGTGGACTGAAGAACTGTAAGCATACTCCGCAAAAGGGAAGTAGTCGTCCCAATTGGCTTGATAGTGAGTGGCAAAGCCACCCAAATAGCGTACAACCCTCTTGTTCGAGTTCCCAGAGAGTCCATCCATTTCAGGATGGAATGCCGCAGACATGAGCAGCTTCGTTTGCATAATCCTCAGAACTTCGCTCCCATAGACTACTGTGCAGTGTACATTGCAGTCTGATACATCTTCTCGAGGTGCTCCATGTTGGCTGACAACGTCATCCATAAATATGCATGCAAAGGCCGGGACGTTGATTGTTCTCCTTCAGGCTCACCAATGTGCTCTCCTTGTCATGTTGTCGACAAATGTTACAATGCAGTCGTGGCCATTTCTCGAAACCGGCAGGTCAGTTATGCAGTCAATGGCGATTCTTTGCCAGCAGGCTCTGGCTATAGGATGTGGCTGTAGGAGGCACATGGGTTTCCCGCTCTGGTGGTTGGTTCGATGGCATAAGTCACAGCCCACTATGTATCGCTGGGTATTGTGCCCCATTCGCTTGCAGTAATACCGGTTTTTCATGCCTAAGTACATTGGGTCTGCACTGAAGTGTCCCCCTGCTGGAGTGTTGTGGGCATCATGGAGGATTTATCGATGCATCGCCCTTGGAATACACAACCATCCTCTCTTCTCTGCCTTTCCTTCTGCCTCCATCTCTGCCTTTCCTTCTTCCTCCATTTCGTTTGCCCTTACGGTTATCTCCACTTCGTCTACATTCTTCTTCTTTGCCCTTGCATTCTTGTCCCCTTGTTTCTTTTCCAAATCTCAATGTAACCACAGTACGCCACTCTCTTCCAAATTGAACTGTTGCGTTGACACCCATAATTTGCATTCTTTTGCAGATGCAGTGGATCGCAGGGGGTGGGGGCATAGGTTGGCCAGGGGACATGCAATAGGCCCGAACCATTCGTCATCACTTATACCCTCCTTGATGTCCTCAATCCATTCTCTGGCCACAGTTACTACCAGTGCCATGAAATTTCATCACTCCAACCGGGATTCCAGATGGTGAGATAACACATCCCAACCCAATTCTTGACACCCGGGATTGGCTTGACCTCCCTGTGAAATATTTCGAGGACCATCAGGATATCCATCTGACGTATGGTGAGGTGTGGTTGTATGAGAATCCAACGCAATGTTGCATGGTCCGTGTGTACCAAAAATGGTGGCTCGGCTCCGGGTAGGTTGAGTTTCCAGTAAAATATTGCTGCTCGGATACCCAAGAGTTCTCTGTTGTATGAAGGGTATCACGTCTCCGCATCATGTAATTGATGGCTGAAATAACCCAGCACCTTCACAGTCTTGTCCGGCACCTGGGAGAGCACCGCGCCCAATGGATTCTCGCTAGCATAGACTTGCAGGCAATATTTTGCTTCAGGGTCCAGTAGAGCAAGGACAGCAGCATTACAGAGTGCATTTTTGAGGGTGTCGGAAGCATGCTGGCAGTGTCTGTCCCGGGCAAATGGAGTGCACCTGACCTTGCTTACCTGTCCAGGTTGCCGCCCAATGTCCCCTTTCCCTTTCGGAGGGGTGCCAAAGGCGTATAATGGCATTGCAATGTGAGCATAGTGTTCAATGTATTGTGTATAGTAACTGGTGAGCCCCAGGAATCCTCTGAATTCCTTACTATTCTCAGGTTGAGGCCAATCCATTACTGCACAGGTCTTATGTCGCTGGGCAGGGATTCCATCCTTGTCAATGTCCAACCCACGAAAGTAGACATTCTAACAAACCCAAGCTCGCTTTCCACGTCTGGCCTTCAGAGATTGTCCCATCAGTCAGTTAAGCACTTCTCGAACATGTACGACATGTTCCGCCACGGTACGACTGTGAATCATAATATCATCAAGGTACACGACAATCAATTTGCGTTTTATTGCCTTCAAGATGCCCTTCATTAAGCGCATGAACTGGCTGGGTGCGTTCGCCAGGGCAAACGGCAGGACGCGCCACTCGTACAAACCAAATGTAGTGGTTAAGGCCATCCTTTGCCTGGTAGCTGTCACGATGCGAATTTGTTCGTAACAAGCCACCAAATTCAATTTGCTGAACCAGCAGGAGCCGTGCATGGAGTTGAGTTAGCCCTCTATGTGGGGGAGGGGATAACAATCTGTGACCGCTATGGCGTTTAACGGGCCATATTTTAAGCAAACACACAGCGTACCATCAGGCTTTGGCACAAATAATACTGGTGAGCTGAAATTGCTTCCAGAGGAATGAATCCAACCGCAGCAAATTGCCTTGCCTATCTGCCTCCGAAGCTCTGCTTCTTCCCATGGAGAGATGCGGTATATTCAGCTGAATGGTATTGTGCGATTTGGGTCCGTTTTATTTTCGAAATCGGCCTGCCTTCCTGTCTGCAAATTTGCATAAGTTAGCTCGCCTAGGAGGCCCTGGAATTCTGTAAACATCTCTTGCAAGTCACCCGGAAGTTCCTCTGTTGGAAGTAAGTCGCCATCACTGACGTGGTGCACTTCGATCAAGAAGGCACATGTCAACAGCCAGGCAAATAGGTTTTTCAGCTCCACCTTTTGTATGATATCGATGCCCATGAACTTGGCCTGCTCCACTATTCCATTGTGGACGTCCCTGGGGTGTAGACCAGGCAAGTAGTGTACTCAGCTGTCCTCTCTTTCTTCCCAGAGGATTTTGGCAATGCGCATTTTGTTGTTGTCATGGTCGATTCGATAATGACAGTGTATATCATGCATCCATCTTTTCCCTAGCACGATATCAAAGCCCTTGATGTCATAGGCTGTAAATTCTGCCTCAGAAACATATGACTCACCAAGTTGTGGTTTCAATTTGACTCATTGGTGCTTCTCTATACCATCCTCTGCATTGACATTGCCCGTCTCCACAATCTTCCATCCCGCATCCATTGCACTCACCATGGCCCCTTCGCATTCTTGTTCATCAAGGAACATCCGACCCACATAGTTCTCCGACGCACCATCGTTCTTCACTACCCTTACCATTTCGCTGCACCACCATCCTCCTTGTGTTTGGTATCGTACCTTTCCTTTGAACCTCAGTAGGTCCACCACTGAGTCATCTAGTTTACTAACTTTCAAGTGGTGGTAACAGGTGAAAAACTTGAATTGACTATCTGGCACCACTTGGCCACCCTTTTTTGAAGATACCATACATGATGGTGTGTTTATGGGAGGCACAGCCGCAGCTACTGACCTCCTTTGCTGTTTCCCGCCTCAGAGTCGGAGTCTGAGAGACTCTCCAACTCACTCTCCGCCTCGCTGTCCATCTCCTGCTTAGCATCTTTCTCCTCACCAAGCCGTCCACTCTCCTTTTGACCGGTTGGTGCACCGCCCTTTTTCTTATCCTTGCATGGCCGTGCAGACTTGGCGTTTGTGGCATCTTTCCCAACCAAAGCTTGTTAGAGTAGCTTCTTCATCAAGTCGCGGTTTGGGCAATTGGGAGAGATATGACCGACCTGACCACAGTTATAGCGGGTGAAATCATCATGTTTGGCAATGCCAGCTATGCTAGTTGTACCACCGTTCTTGGAGTCCATTTTCCTAGCAGAAGCTTTCGGTGTTGTGTTGGTGTTTGTGCTAGAGCTACTTCCAGCTTGAGACTTTTTGAGAGACGTATCCAACGCGGCAAGGTGCTCAACACGCTACTCGAGGGTTGGAGTCCTAGTGCGCATGCCAATCTAACGAACCAATTCTGTATAAATTCCCTGGTCACCCTTTTCAATCTTATACCCATAAGCCTCGACTAACATTTCGGCTGGCATAGGCTGGTCCGGGTCCAGCTTCAAACGGAGGTGATGGAAATGCTCATTAAATTCTGTGACAATTTCTCCCTTCACTAGGCTCAGTTCCTCCCCTTCACATTTGACCAGGTCCAAGACGTTGGACGGAGAATACATAGCTTTCAACTCTGTGCCAAAGATGGACCATTTGATGGGTGTACTCATTAGAAAACAGTGCATGGCCCAGACTGCTGCGTCACCTTTCAGCTGTAGCACTGCTTGCTCTCCCCAACCCATTGTGCCGACCCATCCAATGGCCTCAGCTGCCTCTTTGAAGTGTCATTCCAAAGCAAAAAGAAAGGTGGTGACATCTTCCAAGGTTCATTTGCGCTGATATGTTTCAAGGTTAGATGACTTGACAGAGAATCTATGGCTTCCAGACGGGACAGGGGTTGGTTCGGAGAAGCCTGAGATTCGGAATAAGGCTGGGGTCGGTTCGGGGGAGCCACGGATCCCGAAAGAGCCAGGGGGCGGTTGCGAGGTGTTTGGTGCTCGACTTCCGTGCACTTGGTTAGTCGTTAGTTGTTGAATGTCATGTTCAAATGCTCTCAACTTGGAATCAAGGCCGCCATTCTCTGAGGAGATATTTTTTACTTAGTCCAGTGACTTGTCTCTCTCCAGCTGGAGCTTTGCGATGTCGGACTGCTCCGTCGCCTGTTTCTCCAACTTGGCGGAGCGACATTTCTCGATCCTGAGCTCTTCTTCCAACTCCTCAATCTCCTTGTGCGCAGCCGCTAACTCCTTGCTCAGGCTGCCTTGGATGGGCTCAGCAGCCTCTAATTCCTGGACTTTAGCGGCCAAGCTTGCATTGAGGTCGGGAATCTTGGCGCATTTCTCGCCTTTTTTGAGGTTTTTTGAGTGGGTAGCATCGATAATCTCCAGTTGGACATCCTCTGTACTGCTGATCGAGAGGATTGCTTAGTCAGACAAGAGTCCGGGACCGTCATCGATAGCCTTCATGCGTTTGGTGACACATTCTGTTGTGCGAAGTTCTGTAGGTTTGAATTCAACTGTGGCTGAGGTCTTGAACCTGCGGCTGAATCTAATTGACTCCGCGTTGTCAATTTTGTCGGTAAATCTGACATCTTCCACATCATGCGCGTCATCACTGTTGTCCATGTTGTGTGTAGCAGGAAGGGCCGTGACGTCGGAAGACTAGTGCAATGTTGCCGAGCCCCCGGCAGTCCACTGGTTCAGAGATAATCCTGATGAATCAGCCATCGTGCCTTGTGTTTCGATAGCTTCTGATGCTTGTGAGGCCATCAGAAGTCGAGTGTTGCTACCAATGTGGGCAAATAGCCTCTCAGTACATATGGAAGTTAATGTTATTGATGATCGAGCTGACATCTCACTTGAACTAACTATTACGTTGGCCTCCCGCAGAGCTTCACTTTATCATGACCTGAGCTGTCCACCTACCCGAAGTGTATCTCCAAACTTGCTCAATCATGGCCTCCAAGTGCATCTCTCCATTTACACAATAACAGCCTCAAAGTGCATCCCTCTAGTTACTCAATCATAGCCTACAAGTGAATATTCTCACTTAAGACATCATGCCTTCATAATTTGCAAGAATATGACCTTCCCGTGGATCTCCAGCTTGAACTAATAAGGTCTCCAAGTGAATCTCAAAGTTCACTCGATAATGGTTTCAAAGTGCATTACTGAACCTGCTTGATTAACGCATCAAAGTACATCACAAAGCTAACTCAATTGGTGTCTCCAGCTGCTCCTCTTATGTTACTCAAGTACAATCTGCAGTTTGACTGACTGTATGCATAATGATAGATAGACTTAAGTATGTCATACATGTAATATTATAATGTTGTGAATCTTGTTGTGATTTCTGAAATACAATTGTATAACAATAACGAATACGTTATACAATATAGCTTGTGGTTGAGGAACTCAAACAACTACTACTGCGAGATAACTATGCCTAGCTTAAAGCCTCCTGCACACCTCTGCCGATGTCTCAGCTACTCTTCCAGTATCCTGCAGACCTGTACAGAGGTTTCTACAGCTTAAAAATTTGACTATCCCCAAAGTCAAATATTATATTATTGGAAATCCACCTCCCTAACTGCTGGTGCTTCCAGACATACCTGGGAATTCTCCTGTAGCATCTGAGAGCACAGTGCATAGCTCAAGGGGAGTCTGATAGTGTCTGTCATTTCTTATTTGGGGGGGTGGGGTCGACCTGAGTGTTTGTAATGCTTACATGAGGCTTCTAACCATTTGAGATTTTGGTAATATACTTCTTGAAACTTTGATATACACTTTGATGACTTAATTGAGTGAATTTAGAGATGCCCTTGGTGGGAATGATGAAATGTATTTGGAAATTCACTTGAATATACTAATTGACTGAAACTCATGGTATTCTTGGGGGTTGTTGATCTAGAGAGAGTTGCTATTGTGGCGGTGGATTAGTTGATAGTTCAAGGGAAATCTAATTCATAATACCATTCAATTCATTAGTTAACTCACCACTCTTGAAATGCAGAGAGTGGATATCTATCTCCTGTACTGTGGGATAATGCATAAGATACTGGTAGCAGGAACCAGTAAATTCTGCATATATACTGGACTTGAGTTTGCTCTTGATCATTGTATGTAAAGATAGAGAGAGTTAATGTAACTTCATATTTTCCTGTTATGGTGCAGTGGTGGAAGGAATGGAGAGACATAGAAGATGGTGATGAGAGGAGATTGGAGATATTATTATAAGAAAGCTGTACTACAAGAATTTCATGGGCTAACATCAATTTACTACACCTGATCAGATCAATACAATATCACAACAAGCAGGTAGGAATTCCAATTCAAGTGATTCCAAACTCTGTCTGACAGAATGGAGTTCTTATTTTCCACATCCTCTTATGTCCGCACATAATATTTCCATCTCCATTCCAAACCTATTACTTGTAGTCACACTTCTCTACGATTACAGAACTGCCGACAGTTATGATATCCGTGTGAATTTCACCATGTTATAATTATCACTAAATAGTGAGTATAGTATTAGCCCGATATTAATTGACTCCAAACTACAGTCAGCCTCCCAATAATCCCAGTACTTAAACATTGCCTTGCGTTCCACATGTTTCCAGTATACCTTATTCGATTATAACAGCGAAAATCCGAAGAGATCTATTCGAATCTCAAAAGAAGTATACGAAGAAGAAGTATTGCGAGTATAACCAATTGAAGAAATGTTCGAAAGGGAAGTATATACTGAGAAGAGGATTCGAGAGGAGATATTGTTGTATTCCAATCGATGTCTGAGCAAGTCTCAAGAACTGTTTCCTAACAGGAAAAACAGTATCTATATATATAATAATAAAGGAGTGATTGTCCGTGATCACGGCCGTGGATCAATAACTCAAACAGGAAGCGAAAAACTCTGCAACTGTACAAAAACACATAGGAACCGTAAAGAATATAACAGAACAATCGAGGCACATTCTTTAAACATAAGCGCTGATTAATTCCTCTTCCGACAGAATTTAAAGAAGATTCTAGACAAGTTCTAACCGCAACTTTCTAGACAACCTAAACATAAAAGTTAACAAAAGTATTTAAAGTTATTAACACACCACATTATTCTTATCTGTAAAATACCATTTTATTGTAAGGAGAATACTTAAGAAAGTACAATATTAGTAAAGAGAAATGTAGATACTTCCGTATTTTCAATACCCCTTCTCACTTTGATCCAAATATCTTTAAGCATAAGTGGTCATTAACATATCTCGTCATTCCCTTTCTACATATATCTGCCAAATTTTCTTCCGAATGTACTGACATAACAGACACAGTTCCTTGATCGATTTGTTCTCAAGTAAAGTGATATGCCACATCAATATGTTTTGATGGGTCGTTAAGATTTGGATTATATGGCACCTATAGCAGCATTGCTGTTGCAGAAGTGAGCGTTTGGTATATCTATTTTTAATAATTCTCGGATTCCACGCTTCAACCAGAGATAATGTTTAGTCGTCACAGCAAGTGCCATATACTCAGCTTCACAGGTGGAAGTAGCAACGGACTGCCGTTTTCGACATCTCCAGGAGACAGTAGCGTTATCAATTTGGAAAATATACCTTGAAAAGCTTCATCGTGTATCGAGACACTTGCCGTAAGATGCATCTGTATAAGCAGTCATTTTGAGTTGATTATTCCAAGCATAGAAGAGGTGTCTATCCTTCGTTCCATGGAGATATCGCAGTACTTGTTTGGCCGCCGTTAGGTGCTTTGTGGACAGAGATGAATTGAATTGAGACAGGTGAGTGATTGTATATGATAGGTCAGGTCTGGTTGCAGTAACCAAGTACATCAAAGATCCGATTATTTGTTGGTATGCCGTTGCATCGGTACGCTCATCTTCATCTCCAATGGCCTTCAACTGATGGTTTGAGTTGATAGGCATTGAGACGGGCTTGCAATCTTGCATTGAAAAACAGTTCAGAATCTTATCAATGAATGTTGTCTGGGAAATAGTGATTCCATCTTCGGTAAAGGTTATTTGGATTCCTAGAAGCCAATTGAGCTCACTCATATCGTTGACTCCAAACTCAGTCTTCAATATGTTAAAGGTTTGCTCTTTTAACTCTCCAGTAGCTCCAAACAGAGTACTGTCGTCCACATAAATAGCTAAAGAGAGATCTCCTGATTCGTGAACAAGAATGCAGGGATCCCAAGCAGTGATAGCAAATCCGAAAGGTCCTAGGTATTCTACTAACCGGTAGTACCATTCCCTCGGAGATTGCTTCAATGCATAAATACACCTCTTTAATTTTGCCACCATCCCATCTAACCGACTGCCTTCCAGTAGATCCAGATAAACTTCTTCCATCAATATCCCATACAGAAATGCAGTCTTGATGTCCAGCTGTCACAGTCGCCATTCTTTGCATGCTGATAATGCCAGTAGAAGTCTAAGAGAATCTTAACAAACAACAAGGGCAAATATTTCATTGTAATCCTGGCCTAGGATATCCAAGAATCCTTTGGCAACTAACCGTGCTTTATATCGTTCGACTTCCCCTTGGGCATTTCCTTTAGCTTTATATACCCATCTGCTAGCCACAATCTTTCTTCCTTTTGGTTTCGGGATATCATCCCAAACGTCATTTTCCTTCAGTGACTTAATTTCTGCATTCATTGCCTTCTTCCAATCTGACCATTGTGGTGACACTCTGGCCTGTCGGTAAGACTTTGGTTCATCAACTGTCAGTACACATAAATTTGCCCATTGACTTCCTTCGATTCCTTCCGGAGGTTGAGGTTCTGGGGTAGGACGTCGAGGAGGTGCATCCCGCATACTGACTTCAGGGACATAACCCTTTCAACCATAGCGTTCAGGCGGATTAACAACTCTTCTGGCACGAGTGACGACTTGACCAAGTGGAATTGTTGGTGGCATCATTGGTGGTGGACGAGAAGGAGGAGGACGTCCCAATGGAAGTTAAGATCGTTGGTTGGATTGTTGATGTTCTTCTTCCAACAAGTGGTCTGCAGGAACAACTGTTTGAATAGACTCATCAAATTTGTCGACTCTGTCGACTTCTTTGATTGACACTCTATCATTTGGTTGTTTGGGTTGTTGGGGTAAGGCTTCTCGATAGGCCATTCCATTGGCATCGTAAACCCAATAAGGAGCGCGTAAATATCCGTCTGGTTTTCCATCCTTGAAATCTGCTAACAACGGTCGATTGATCATTGGATGACCATTATCAGACAAGATATTAGCTTCTTGACGATTCGCATCCATCCAACCTCGCCACATACTATCCGATATTCTTCCTTCATTAGTATAGGTATATTCAACGGATGTTGATGGGGTGGTGCTTGGGAAAGAGGTGAAAAACTGGTCAATTCTTCGGTTTATTATTGGCGTAGCCCCATCTGACCCAAGAGGGGGGAAGAAGATGTCTGCTGATACTATAGTCTTTTTGTTATCAGGTAAGAAAACTCTATAATGATGGTGGATAGTGGTGTATCCGGTATAAGAAGCCCTTTGTGCCCTCGGAGATAATTTCTTTCCGTCCGTTCGTTTCGGATACAGTACATGAATATAGCAGTCTCCGCCGAAAGGTTGAATGTGCTGGATCGATGGCTTGGTGCCATAAAAAGCCTCATAAGGAGTTAGATCCTTTAGTGCCAAATGTGGTTGTCAATTTTTTATATATACTGAGGTTAACACAGCCTCAGCCCATAATTTCTTATCATAGGTCGATGCACTTTCGAGCATTGCTCTAAGTGACTCTCCTATTGTATGATTAAGTCTTTCTGCAACTCCATTTGACTCGGGGGAATACAGAGGGGAAAACTCATATATAATTCCTGTTGATGTAAAGTACCCTTTCAAGTCCTTAGTAACATACTCCCCTCCAATATCCGTTCGAAAGGCTGCAGGAGTCTTGTGGTGTTGAAGTTCCAATTCTGCAACAAAATCTTTGATTATTTTAGTAGTCTCGGATGTTTGCTTGATAAATCGAACCCACATGACCCTTGTAGCATCATCGATTAGAGTAATGTAATGAAGGGAATTACCATATGACGGAACCAGAAAGGGTCCAATCAAATCAGAATGAACAAGGTTGAATGTTTTTCTATCTTTCTTCAATGTAGATGCTCAAGGAAGCCGAGTCATTCTGCTTTTGATGCAGGAGGAACAGCTATAATTCGTAGGTCTTTTGGGTATATCGGCATCGGAATATAACCATAGCAGTTTGTCCATTGTTGATGGTGCTAAGTGTCTGAGAGCCTGATGCCAAAAGTCATAAGTAATATGGGCTGATGGTGATATCTCAGGAATTTTAAACAAATTTCTGTCAAAAACATCTTCAAAAACAACTTTTGTTCCCTTATTAATTGAAATATACTCCCTCTCTTCAAACTCTGTATATCCTTTTCGCACAACTTTCTCCAAGAAATCAAAGGGTGTGCCAAATCAGGAACATGCAAAACACCACGAACACAAAAAGAAGAAACCGATCCATCTCTCAAAACACAGTCCATCACCACATCTCCCTTGCCAACTATCTCCATGCTCTTCTGTGAACTGGATTATACAAATCCAGAACAGCTCGAGTAGTTGAGGAGATGTCCTGCATACGGGATCATGTGTGAGGTACAGGCTGTGTCAAAGTAGAAGGATTTGGTTCTTACTTTTTCTTCCCTGGTAACATTTGCTTCCTCGGCCTTACCCTTCTCTCCCTTTTGCTTCATTTCTTTATTCATCTTTTGCAGATGAAGACATTCAATCCAGGTATGTCCCTCGGACTGTCCGGGATTAGGTTTAGTGCACCAGGTGAACGTTTTCAAGGAGGAGGAGGAGGAGTTATTGGAATTTCCCGATTTCGCAGGTTACTTCCCCTTTTTCTGATTGCCCAAGGGCTTTGAAACAAAGAGGGCCGAATTCTCTTCGATACTGGAGGTGTCAATATCCATAAGTCATTCCTTAACATCAGCATACAACAAATTGTCTTTTGTAGTAAGATTATCGATCACGTTTTTATGGTGTTTAACCCCAAAACCCAACAGAAAATCTCTTTTGGCCTGATCTTCATTAAGGAACGTAGCGAAGGTCTTTCGGTACAAATCAGAGGAGGCTTGCGAGAGTTTCCTAAGGTGGAGCCACTGCGACTCAAACTTGGATATAAATCCTGGTAAGTCGGTACGAGAAAATTGGGTAGGAAGGGAGACCAGCTTCATTATCTGGGAGACTAAGGTGAAAGTTGAGTCTCTATAGTATTCGGTGCTAAGCCAGGTCCACATCAGGTGAGGGTCCTCCAACTCGACAATTTTGTCCAAAACGTCCTGTGAGACCACATGTACAAATATGGTGAACGTTGTATGTTTAAGATGCTCAAAGGCATCTAGTTCTGTCTGATCAGCATCATCTGCTGGGGACACACCATCCACTACTACTTCATATGCCTTAATGCCTTTCAGAACGATGTTCATCGAGGCACTCCATATCTGGTAGTTATCTTGTCCGGTAAGTTTCCCGATACTATCGAGTTTAACATTTTCTGGTGTTTTCTTATCCACTGTTGCCGAAAAAGAGAACACTGGATTCTTGCTACAGGAAGACCCTTCAGGAGCCATTTTAACTGGAGTTGCTGAGTGAGGCGAAGGAGGTAGTGAGTCGAGAGGTGTAGTTGAGGGTTCTTGTATTTCTGGATATTTGACGGGAACAGAGTGAGAGTCGAACAACTTCTGGAAAAGTGGAGGATATTCAGGATTTGAATCAGTATCGCTCATCCAGGCTCATGACCTATTCGATTATAACAACGAAAGTCCGAAGAGATCTATGAGAATCTTAGAAGAAGTATACGAAGAAGATGTATTGCATGTATAAAGAATTCAAGAAATGTTTGAAAGGCAAGCATATACTGAGAAGAGGATTCGGGAGGAGATATTGTAGTATTCCGATCGATGTCTGAGCAACCCTAAAGAACAGTTTCCGAGAAGGAAAAACAGTATCTATATATACAATAATCCAGGAGTGATTGTCCGTAATCATGGTTGCGGATCAATAACTCAATCAGGAACAGAAAAACTCTGCAACTGTACAAAACTACATAGGAACCATAAAGAATATAACAGAACAATTAAGGCGCGTCGTTTAAAAATAAGTGCTGATAAATCCCTCTTCCAACAGAACTAAAAGAATGTTCTAGACAAGTTCTAACTGGAACTTTCTAGACAACCTAAACATAAAAGATAACAAAAGTATTAAAAGTTATTAACACACCACATTATTCTTATCTGTAAAATACCATCTTATTGTCAGGAGAATACTTAAGAAAGTACTATATTAGTAAAGAGAAATGTAGATACTTCCGTATTTTCAATATACCTGCCTACAAATTGACCACCTCCAGCCACCTCTCCTTGAATTCAACATTACAGTCTATTCTAGTCACATTCCCATCAATATCAGTAACCTAATAATTAGACCCTTAGCAGGTATTGCATCTCCCTCCTGATAGACTACCTTTAGATTGACATCTCCAAATTATACCTCCATTTTTGCCAAATTATTGGGTTCAAGATAATCTCTGGATACACTTGATTATAGGCTTAAACTGCATCCCTATACTCATTACATCACTATCTCTAATTATATTTCCACATATACAGAACCGGTGAATCCAACTACATCTCCAAACACACTCAATTAATACCCCCCAGTTAATCTTCACTCTTTCCCAATCATTGTATTCAAGTTCATGTCTTAGTTTTCCTAATAACAACTTGCAATATACATCTCTCCAAATGCATCTCTAAGTTTGCTACATTTTATCCTTTATGTACATAGCTGTATTTACCTACTCACAATCTGCAAGTGTACTTTTGTTTCATCGAATTCGTTGTCTGCAGCCAGTTCAGAAGACTATTTGTTGCGTAATAGATAAGTAATCCATAAAGGAGAATACAGATCAAATACAGATCTTAACATCATATAATGATAAGCAGAAACTATGATTTCCAGGTGCACCATCAGCATTTGGCAGAATATGTCATTCTGTCCAGTCAACTGGAAACCAATTCAATGTGCTTTCAAGTGAGTAGATTGTATTTCCAGTTGCGTTCCAGAGTGTTACCAGTACTTCTGTATTTTAACACATTCATTGCCACTACTATAATCTATTACTGAATACTGCTATATCTGTTCAATTATCCCCAAGAGTTAACAATTGTAGAATTCTGGGCTGACAACTCCAATACTCTCCCAGAACCACCTGGAGACAAAAATTTCCTTTTCTGATACTACACATTATAAAAAACAAAATTTTCACTATACAGAGTACTGCTTAGTTGAATAGTGAGCAGTAAATCAGTACGTGTTGATACTATTTACCATATCCTAAAACTTAGGTACATTTCTGTGTGCAGACAAGCTATTCAATTGTCGACAAAATAAATATACACATAACTTAATTGTATATTCAACAGATAGAGGGCTAAGTCTGATCTGCTATATATGAGATTTATGATTGTTGCAATTTGTATTAGTTAAATAATATTCAATAAGATTAGTGTCAAATATATTGTTAGTATGTAGTACAGTTGGAGTCCAGAGATATTTGAATAGCATTATAATAATATCTGCAACCATTCATCAGTAACGACCCTAATTTCCGTCTGAAACATGCGGGTGTTCTGGACAGCTCTGACGGCTCTGACGGAACCTCTTATCCTCTGATGGAGAATTACACGCTACCCGTCGCCCAGGCGACGGGTCGCATTGCATATGACCTCCTTTACTTTGTGGTGACGTATACGCATCATCAGAACAACACGTGTGTTACACTCTTCCCAGAGGCTGCAGTTATGCTGAAGCCGTTTACACAACGCCTGGCGATCGACGACAAGCCTGGGAGCACCTGGGAGCGCCGGCGACATGTCTGGGAGCACCTCGAATCACAGTCATGTATTCAGTTTGTATTC
>Ga0307512_10000872_pt1 | contig 44444 bp, 48 predicted proteins | sample 14_EM_MG_FD_200267 | JGI IMG/M metagenome (GOLD analysis project Ga0307512, IMG submission 200267) | Populus trichocarpa ectomycorrhiza microbial communities from riparian zone in the Pacific Northwest, United States - 14_EM | ecosystem: Host-associated > Plants > Roots > Unclassified | place... | reverse complement strand
GAGAATACAAACTGAATGCATAAGTTTTGAAAATCGTTGAACGATAAGTAGTAGCTATGATTTAACATCGCCAGGCGTTGTGTAAACGGCTTCAGCATAACTGCAGCCCCTGCGAAGAGTGTAACACTCGTGTCCTTCTGATGGTGCGTAAACGTCACCACAAAGTAAAGGAGTACGTATGCAACGCGACCTGTCGCCTGGGTGACGGGAAGCGTGTAATTCTCCGTCAGAGGGTACGAGGTTCCATCAGAGCCGTCAGAGCCATCCGGAACACCCGGGTGTTTCTGACGGAAATTAGAGTTGTTGCTGATGGAAGTAAGAATCTCCGTTGATGATTGTGCCATTCAATCACTCAGGGGCCACAGTATCTCAGGCCCGTCTGTAAATAATGATATCTCAAATACAGATCGCACGAATTCGTACGACTGCTTCTGCTCTATCATCTCCATTAGCTAAGGAATTAACAGAGGATGGAGGCGATGAAGGGTAAAATCCAGGAGGCCTTGTCATTAGCGGTTCGCCCACGAATGGACCAAGCCCCGCCGTCCAGTCACTCCCTTCGTGCCTCGGCGAGCCAGTAGCAGTCATTCAAGGTTCCCATGTGGATGCTCTTCTGCCGCAACTACTGCCACTGCTCTTTGCTCGCTCATCCAGCCTACGAGGGTTACCACTCCTGAGGTATCGCCTCCCTGGTTCCACTCTACCGCAGCTCTAGCAATCCTAATATCAGTTGGCTTCAGACACGAAGGCCATCGCAAGCTCCACACATTGTGGCTAATGCCCGCTCCAAGACGATGCCAGTCAGTTGACGACTGGACAATCGTGAGTTAACTCCTCGCAGGGTCTAGAGGATCAGCAGTCAATTGCCGTCCAACCGCCACGGATTGTTATCAACAACTAGTTCCGAGCTGGAACTGTAAGAGCTCAAAGTTTAGATTCCATGCATCTTCCTCACCCGTGCACAGGTGGTCTATAAACGTTGCCTCACCCCAAAGTAGGTGGTCTATGAACATTGCCTCACCCCAAAGTAGGTGGTATATGAACAGTTATAAATTATAAATAGCCTCGAGATCAAGAAGTCTCGGTATTGGTGGGCCCCCAGTGCAAGTCATTGGGACACCCGATTGCCATCTCAATAGAGAGAAAGGCTAGCGGTCAATGTAGTACCGCAGGATCAATTGGGAATTCGCTCATTTCATGGTCGCTTGATAGTTGTTCGCGACTGATAGTAGTTCCGAATCACTGCTAGGTGTTGGGTGCAGCATCCACAGTGCTTGGGACAGTCATCGAGCTCAGCCTTTGGAGCGGCCATCAGCGTGCGTACCATCGTAGGTATTCCTGACTGAATTGAATCTCGCAGGAATAGTATTCACTCGGCCGGAATCGACTTCAGTGGTGTCAATTGATGGCAAGAATCCTCCACCTTGTAGCATACGCAGTCATTGCGTTGGGTATTCGTCGAAATGGTAGGCGGAATTCGTTCGCAGAAAGTCTCTCATCCGTAGGTGCACTTTGATCGTGCAATGTAACCGTGTTGACTCATATATCGTCGTCTGGTGACTTCTCGTTGGGTTCTTGTCAGTCGTACGCGTTCAGGGGTAATATAGTGGTTCTCGTCAATCGCGATCTCTGCATTGCTTGGTACTGCTCAATTGACTGTAGTTGATTGCCATTGTGCTCTTTGTGATAGATCATACACGATTTCCTCTTATTGGACGTGTGTAGGAGCTGTCTCTCGACTTGTAGTAATTGCCGACATTGTTGGCTTCTAACGCGTCTCACTGCCAAGTGCATCTCCGAAATCGTCTCTGCTCTTGACAATTCACTTGTGTAAAGGATGAAAGTCTTAAGGCTCATCGCTGGTATAATCGGTAGGTCTCCGAGTTGTCGCATTCAGGATTAGTCGATTGTTGACTTGTAGTTGATGCATCGGAATAGGTGTAAACTCGCGAATCGCGTGAGCGAAACATATCCGTTTACTGAAAAAGCGATAATAGTGTAAGGACGCATACACCAGCGTCCGGCTGCATAGGGATATGGTTGCACACGTGGACTCGAGTGACTATATATGTAGATGTGTAGATGTATAGGTAGGATTATCGCTTGTGATCTAAGGCTCGAGGCGAGCCGACTATATTGAATGGCCGTTACCCGGCCCTGGACATGTCACGTGCAGCCGTGCCATTACACATGCCCGGACTTTAGTCGATAGAACCTGGCAGCCAGTGGCTTTACGCTTGGCATCGGGATAGGTCTCTTGGTCCCCGCCTTGCCCTTGAGTCTGTAGCTGAAGTGCTTGCTGCACTTGTCGGCCTCCCACTCTGCCTTAGCTGCCGATCTTCCCTCGGAGATTCATCTGGCCCTATTCGAGGCCGAGGTGTATGGCCGCTCTATCACTGTGCTTCTGCTTGCGTCTCGGGCTAAGTTCGCCTGACGGTCTGCTTCTTCGTTTCCGGGGATGCCGGAGTGCCCCGGGACCCAGTGGATCTCGGTTGCGATGCCGTGGGCGAGGAGACTCCGCGCTCTTCTGTTGATCCGCCTCGCCAGTCGCTGCCCTGGGCCCAACTCCAGGTGTGCGGCTCGTCGGATTGCGGCCTGCGAGTCGCTGAAGACTGCCACTGTCTTCACTCCATGCTTCTGCAATGTTTCTCTCTTCTCGATCGCCACGTCAAGCGCGAGTCCGATCGCCCACAGTTCGGCGTCGAAGACCTCCAGGCGTCCGGTGCCCAGAAAGCTGCGGCGAGACCTCCCATATAATTGTTATTGTCAAGTTCAAATTCCAGTGACACTTTCGTCTCTTTCTGACCTCACCACCCCTCGAAAAGACTTCGAACATTGGTAGTGCGAAGAACCATCCTGAGCTTGAATACAAGTTTGAGAGACAAAATAAGACCGAGGCATTATTAGATAGGATACAACTTTTCGTTCAGTGTTTCTCACTCACATAGTGATCACACTATCACAGCTCCCCAGCAAGAACATACTTGAACTCCCCACAAATCCCAAAAACCAATCCAACGCCACTCTTTTTCAATAAGCATATACCAGCGTTAACAAACAAGGCGCTCCTAAGTCTCCTTCACATCCTTTCATTTATCAATCCTCCTCTTCCATCTCCACCCTCCGCTCCGCCACCTCCAAAACCCGCAACAACCGCCTCCTCAAATCATTCTTCACACCTTGCATAGACGCCCGCGACTCCTCAACTCTTGCCTCAACTCCGCTACTCCCCTGCTTTACACCCACATCTCCCTCACCCCCATCATGCTAGTGGTAAGCCGGTCGATCAGCTCCGCTTACGGAAAAGTCTCGCTCGCGAAGAGCATCCTGTATTTGGCAATTGGCCAAGTATCGGGGTAGGACTGGAGCGGAGGTCATGGGGGAGTGGGTAGCTGGTGTCGAAGATGCTGGTGGTGTTTTTAACTGGAAGAGGCTAGATGACAATAGGACCTACTGCATGGGTTTGGGATGCGAGGTGGGTCTGGGGATGGGGAGGAGAGGCGGTGGGGTTTATAAGGTGGGGTAAGGTGGTTTCTAGTGGTGTTGACTGGCTATGCTTCGAAGGGGGCGAGGTGGTGGGCGTTTGCAGGTTGCAGGTTGCAGGTTGCTGGTGTTAGGACGTTATCTATGTACGCACCTGTGGACTATCGCTCGGGGCGTTCAGAGCTGGGTCAACGATTCGAACCTGAACTGCAGGTTCGAGAGCCTAATGGGACCGGTTTGAACCGGTTCAAAGATGGTTCACACGGTCACTAGTACTACTAGTCTGGAGATTCCACGGAGACAATGGAATGGCGAGAGCTGTTACTGAATGGTCTGGAATAAGGTCGCTGGAGTCATCTAATAGACTCAGAGACCTGGACTCATACACGATTACGCATACGCCACCTGCTACTTGCCACTCGCGACCAAAGAAAGTAACAAGTGCCGAGTGGCGGGTGGCAAGTGAGCAATCATGTATGAGTCTACGTATGTGAGTCTATTGACGACTCCAGTGTATTGGCGACCTCATTCTAGACTTTTCAGTAACCCAATCACGCGTACCCATAAACCGGTTCGAACCACCGAACCAGTCTCCCCCGCATTGCGAACCGGTCCAAGCGGTGCAGTTCACCAGCCTGAACCAGTCCCGAATCGTTACCATCATTAGCTGGGTGTTTCTTTCCTGCTGCTTTATTTCCTCCCCGTTTTCTCCTGGCATCCCTCCACCAAAGCTGGGTGTTTTTGTGACCACAGACTCCGAGCCTTGCTCCTTCATTGGTTCTCAGTCCTCTGGCTCCTTCTCCTTTTGTTCCTCCTCTCTACCTAACATATCTCCATACAACATCTCAACCTCCTCATCATAATTCACCCTCAACCATACCTCACCCTCCAACTGCAAATGTTTGCTCCGTAATCCACTCGTGATCCTCCCAGTCCTTCTGATACCACCTCCTCGTCTCCTCGGTCACTCCTGCCACAACGCGCTCAGCCTGTCCATGAAACCCGGAGTCGGTCCCCACCCCCCTGCAGCTTCTCGAGAGTGCTGGTAAAGAAGGAAAAGACTTGTTTGGACCAGGTTCGCATGTCCTGTTATTGTCAGCTAGAATGAGGGAGGATAAGATAGATGGATGCATACCCATCCTAGAACCTCAGGCTGGGATGTCGTGTGCCCGGCATCTAGACTCTGAAGTTTCTCTACATATGCCGCATACCGCTCTCTATTGTAGGCTAATTCTGTGCGACGGTCGAGTTGTTGGAGGCAGTGGATTGCATGCTGTAAGGCGGTGAGGAGATAAGGTTTTAAAGCAAGAGGGGAGAGACGGCCCTAGTTTACGGTTAGACCTACAGTAGAAAAGGAGAGTAGGGTGGTACTATGCGATCAGATTGTTGTTTTATAGCATTGTAGGTTAGGCTACAGACTGTATGGTGTTTGGTGGTGCGAGGGGGTAGGATTCCCTACCTATATGAATCCCCCTTGGGGAATGAGGTAGCGACTGGCGACTAAGCTTTGCCTGGGTCGTTCCGTAGGGCTTGACCAGCAACGAAGAATACCGCCCGAAGCTAAAATCTCGCATACTCATGGATACGGTTGGAGAGATCTTTAGATATATCGTTAGGAATTCCGTAGAAGTAAAGCGGCGCACACAAATGGTAGTGGGTGAGCGGTTGTGAAGACCCTTCCATCCATCTATCCAATTAAGCACTCTCCGCAAGCATCTCAGGGACCGCCGCCAGGTGGGAAGTTAAAATCAACTTTCGATATAGTTAAAGTTTGGTGGAATTCTGCTCAGCGGGTATCACTCGCTAAAACTCCGGCCTTATTTGTTACTTTGGATGCTAGAAAGGCTTGTTGATTGACTATTCTCGAGAGCCCAAGGCTCCTATATATACAGACTTAACTCCTATATCCATATCCACATCCGTGTCCTTATCATATCCGTTTGCATATCCGTTTGCACAGATATGAGCCGCTTTCCTGATACAGACGAAACACCAACTGCTTAAGAGCCAGCAAACGGGCCCGAGACTCACGATGCAGGTACACATGCAACATTGTTAAGCACAGAACTTTATGGTGTGGGGAGGACTATTAGCCATTTCCTATTACTAGAGAATATCTGTATATATAATTCAAATGGGGAGAAGGTCAAGAAAAAGGATTTAAGGAGAAATTATTTGAGTCCACTGACTGGGAGGATGACACCTAGGTAACTAAGTCTACGAGTTGTTTCAGAGGCTAATAGAGACTACAAATAAACACACGTACACGAATTCCGATGTGCTACCACCCTTCCAGTATATCTATATCTTTCTCTTTTTCCATCATGGTTTTTCGAGATTGCGCATGTACTCCTCTAAAAGTGACAGCCTCATCTTGTTTCTCTTATTCGATATTAGTAGTTCTTCTCTCGGGCTCCTCTGGAAGCGACTGCTACATCTTATTTCCCTCGTTCGATATTGGCAGTTCCTACTTCCAGTTCGCCATCGAACAGAGGACATTGAAGAGGGAGAAGTGGGAACTAAAGGGGAGAAATGGGAACCAAAGGAGAGAGGGGGGGAGGGAGTCGTTGTTGGTAATTTCAGTGCTTTATCTCTACTTGTATTCTTAAATTTGCTTGCATTCTTAACATTCCGGTGTTCTTAGCTTTACGCTGTGGTCAATAGAGCACCACGTTTTCATAGATCTTGAATAATGAATCGATCGAAACGATGGTGTGAGATTTCCGACCGATTGATGGGAGATCGATTTATTATACATACAGTTATAGTTAGAAGCTCTCTTCCCGGTTTCTTTTGATGGACGCAGTATTTGTTGTAGGACATACAATAGCTTTCTCACTCGACCTCCAACATACACATTCTTCGTCCTTATCAACATCCACCTTTGCGTTCGCGAGATTCCTCCCCAGTCCAAGCGAGAGAAAGTCCTTCGAAAATGACTTCATCAGTTCTAGTTCGGCTCGTGGTGTCCTACTCAACTGCGATGCTGCCCTTTTGATGTTTCTCGAAGCGTATAGTTTTGCGGCTTCCTAGCAGGTGTTCGTGAGGTGAGGCCCATTAGCGCTATGGCAGATGCCTTCACACCCACGTGGACTGACACTTCAACCCCAGTACGATACAAGAGCAGACTACAGATAATCCCAAGCACGTATACGTGTGGAGATCCATTTTTTCCGAAACAACATTGTAGACCTCGGGAATATCAATATTGTGCACAAACGACCCCCACATCATTCAATTCGCAGCTGGGGTTAATTTGTATCGACCAAAGTGGCCCACGACTCTAGTTCTAGCTCTGCACCAGAATTTTCTTTCGGAATACTATTATTTTCTCTCCCCTGCCAATTAAGTTCTGTGGAACAAGCTCTATGTTTTGACATATAACGCTGTACTACTTTCCTCCGCTTTAGTCTAGGCACATTATACAGGCGATAATGACGCGGAGGACGAAGAGGATGAAGAGCTGACGTGATATCCTAGTGTAAACTTTGCCGACCCAGCGATCCGTCCAAAAATCTGCCGCAAGCTTCGGAGGTTTGCCAGATGGTGAGAGTCCGGCAGTCGCGAGCTTCAGGTTTCACGCGAATGAGCGCTGACTGGGGAGTGTGTTTCATGTTCCATCGGTATAACACATTCCGGAGGGCGACTTCGGGAGGGTGGGTTTTCGGAAGGGAACGAGGAAGCATGGTATGTCACTCGAGCGTCAGATTTACATGGGGGGGTATATTATACCGCGTGGTCACATCCGCAGTACAACGCGCTGAAAGTTGGTTTTTCTGCCGCGTTTACTTCCAGTGGCTCAAACCGAGGTTAGCTTGCATTGTTCGTTGGACAAAATTCCCTCAGTACTCCTCACTTGATGAGACCCAACAGCCGCCGGGCCTGTTGGTTTCTGACAACCTCTAGAAACACCTTGTACGGCGGCAAAATATCTCCAAACGGAAACGTACGGAGTGAAAGGGGTGAAGGGAGTGGAGGAAGGGTATTATTGCACCGGTACTGTACTTCGGAATCCAACCAACCACAATTGCGTGTCTGGCGTGCAACTATCCCTATGGCTATCCTTCTAATTGGTGATGGGCGAATGTACACTTCATTCATGTCTGTTAATCGGACAGCTGTTACCCAGTTGATTAGGGTTACCCCGGCAATGCACGGAACCATTCGAGTAGCAGCCATAGAATACGTGGATGTAGGTACCCGTGTTGTTCCAAAACATCCTCGCAGCCCACGTCAAGGCAAGCTGCGCTGACGGCAGATGTGGCCACGACAGATGCCCTCACAAAAAAACCAAAACAGCGCGGGAAGCGAAAGAGAGGGGAGAGGAAAAATATCAACGGGTCTCGGTTTATATGCGTATCAAGAGAGGTAGAAATGCACTCAAGATCGAAGGGCCTAGATATGGATTGAATGAGATGCGAAGGTGCGACAAACACGCTGGGGTACCTACTTCTAGAAGGTAGATCACCATGCAGAACTGAAGCTGCCGCCACGCGAACCAGAGAATCGGGAATTCGAAATGCATACGACTAGCAGGAGCAGTAAAGGAATGGAGTTATAGAATTTCTGGGGACAGTATGTCCGTACTTTGAGGAGTCAACTTTTAGCGGGTGTTCGGGAAGAGCGAGTGAGCCGGTAAATGGACACGGGACATATTGCAGGCCACCAGCATTGGAGTTATCCTCATTTCACGGAAATCTCCATTCTCGGACATACACGAACCCATCATCACCCGGCCAGCCGTATAACAGCTCAAGGAAATGGGCAATGGCAATATAGTTACACCCGATGATGAGCAGTGGGGGCGGAGTTGGGCGAAAAACCGAAAACTACTTCGAGTCGATCCAAGCAAGGTGAGTGAGCTTCTAGAAGAAATCGAATGCAAGGCCAAAAACCGCCCTTCTCTGTTCTCACTGGCAGTTCGACTAGGGACCAGCCAATCTGCTTCCCCAATTGCAGTGTACGACAACGTTACGGCAACGTGTTTCTATGCTTGATGCATGACGGGTTATGATAGGTAACGGTCATATGTGCCTTCCCCTCCCTCGCTTGACTGCAGGGTGGTGGAATGTAAATGCAGCTATCCATGGCCTTGCCTTGGATCATGACAGGCATCCAGGGGTGGATGGTGAATCTCGTTGCAATGTACCTAAAGTGCCTCACTCGACAAAAACCATTCAGCTACAATCATTACCAAACAACAGCACACCCTTTCGGATAGTTATCGAGGATAGACACCGGCATCACCGCCGTGCCATTTGGCTATTACAGGTAGTGGTGAGTCGGGTGAGCGAGTGACAAGTACCATATCTCCTGCTCCCTTTGCTTGTATTTACCTACTTACTACATACAGTACATTACCTGCATACGAAGAGTTGCTCCTATCGTAAGTTGAAACAAGTCTAGAAAAAAACAAGGTCGAATTACACACGTAACAGCCGACCGGGAAAACGTGTTAAGGAAAAACGAAACAGAAATACAATCTATCAGGTATATCAAAGCAAACGCACCTCCTCAAACCCCGCATAAAAACTCAAGTCCAAGAGACACCTCCCATAATCGCCGCAGTCTAAAATACATGGCTCCCATTAACCATAGAAAAAGTTGGAAACATAATAGCAATACAAACGCCTGACCAGTACCCCACACCACGAAAGTTTTTGTAAGGAAAAAAAAGAAAAGTCTAGGCGGAAACAAAAGTGTAAACATATCCACACACCGAAACAAAAAAGCAAAAATACGGAAAGAGAAACGAGCGCGGCGAAATGACGACGAACTATATCCGTAGGAGAGATGGGAGTGGTGGTAATGGCTGTAATAGTAGTCGTAGTGTTTGGGTGACGGTGTCCCGTAAAACCATCCGTCAGGCCAGGATCTCCATTGCATTATCTTTCCGCCACACCTTGCTCCGCGTCGAACATGTTCAGTGTCGTTCCTCAATATATCACCACACCCACCCTCCTTCCCCACACCTCCTTTCCTACTTTCGTCCAAATACTGCGAGTTCTGCCTGCCATGGATTTCGTTTGAAGGAAATATTTCGCCGCATTCGTCCTGCTGCCGCATCCGCCTATGCAGTATGTGCGCACGGTCTGCACGTCTTCAACTTGCAATATTTGCATTCGAATATGAACCAATGTGGGCCTGAACCGCACATGCCGCAGTTCCAAAGAAGCAATGTCGTCTCTGATTTAATGATCTTGAATGAGTGGTGACAATAACCCGGAATTGCCATTGTTGCGTATAAGTTGGTTGGTTTGGGGGGTATTTTTTTTTGGTATTGCGAAGGGTGCGCGCAGTTGATATGTATGGAACCCCGGAAGGGTGGGGTGCAGGTCTGGGCGAGCGGCTTTTTCTTTTTTCGTTTTCGAATGAAACTCAAAAGGTGCTAGCTAACTGCGGGGGAAAGAAACACTTGTGATTATTGGCGTGCTAGCTGCAGGTGCCAGACGATGGCGAGTGAACGTGTGTATGATGTTGATATGTTGGTGGTGCTGCTGTGCTCCCTCGGCAGAAGTCCGTAGTGCGAGGTAGAGGTCACGGCGGGAAAAGTTGATGTTGCACAAGATAGCTGAGAGCTCGGAAGCTGAATCGAGTTGTGTTAAGTCTCGAATCAAAGGTGTAGCGGTTAGGTTTGAGGTGGGAGAGTACGAGTGGTGTTCCTTTGCACAGCAAACGAAGTCCGGTGAGGTAAGGGGGTGTAGTTTTGGAAGAAGGAAGGAATGATTCGTGACAAGTGACGCTTCCAAGCAAGCAGAAAAGAAGGGACGACGGGGTCAAGCTGCCCTTTTATGTTAGTGGAAGAAAATCATCTTAGGTATTTGCGGCTCGAGCTCTCTCTGTCCTGTCACAGCTAGCTGCCGAAATTATGTCAAACATGCACCCCTCTCCTTACCTCCACCTCCTAGAACCTCCTTCAATCCAATCCGGAAGCACACAGACTCACCCATTTCTAGTTCCCATCGATACGTCAACTCGGGAAGAAACATTTGGTGGTGGCTGCGTCGAAACGCTGTACTTTGTTCGTCCCTTCAATCTCTATCTAACAAGTGTGAAAGCTGAGGATTCTGCAGGTGCGCAGTTCCGTGCGATGTATACACCGCAATATATCGGCCCAGCGCATGCCTATGGGAGTGTTGTCCTCCGGAAGCTCGTATCGTCTAAAGTACACCCGCGGTTACGAATGTTTCCTAAACAACAACTCCTAGCCCTGGCGGGTGAGCGAGGATACGAAGTACCCTTCATACACGACAACCTGGAGCAACCTCATCGATGATTGGAAGAGAGGGATCGAGCGTAACCAATCTGCTGGGAAGAAGGGGCTTGTCGGAGCGTCTGTTTGGAGGCGCTAGAGCGAGATAAAACATCCAACAACTTGGATTAGCTACTTTGTCTTGTTGTCCGAGTGGCGTCTTCTACACTAGTTAGGAGATGGCCTTGTCCCCAGTCCTTGGTTAAAGCCATGTCATGCAGGAATAATAAATAATCCATCCCTGGAAACAACAGAATACCACCAACCAAAACATAAGGCAAGTAATGTGGCTTGAATCACGAGAATTGTTATTTACACGGGCTGCGGAATTACGGATTAATGATCGTTTAAATCCTACACACCAACGTGCCCAAGCATCTGCCTCTCGCAACTATCCAAAAGCACTGCCAACAAACCCACCGGGCTGCACAGGGCTGTCATCGTGATGAGAAAGGAACGGGTGAGGTGGCATCCATTTGAAGAACCACACCCGCGCCCCAATAGAACTAATGACTGAAGATATGTTGCTGGGCTTTTGGGCTGAGGCGTGATGTGCACAGTTCCCTTCTTGTGGATACGACTTGCTTGCTTTTCCTTGTTTTCATCAGGCAAGAACGTGGGGGAAGAAGGCGGAAGCCGACGCAGCTGCAGAATTTCTCGGCGTTGACCCCGATTCTGTCCAACAGAGCACGATATCTCTGGATCATATTGTCATCGGCGACAAAAGAAGGTCACGGCCAACGCGGGGGGCACCGTGTCGGCCTTACTTCGTTCCGCCCACAACCCACTTCAATTCAACTTGTTGCGTTACAGCTTCAGCCGTGTCCTTGCTCCTTACTTCCCCGAGGGACCAACCTGTATTTTAAAACTTGCGGTAATCTGAAGGCGTTGGGTGGTAAAAGAGCCGCAACAAGATTCGAGGCGGCATCTCATCGCGGGTTGCTGCATGCTGCAGCCGCAAGAACCGATCGTTTGGTTGCCGGGGAAAGAAAAACGGGTTAACCAGATTGAGGATCCCAGTCTCCCATTAACCCTTATCAGTTTAAACTTCCCCCAAAAAATTTGGTTAACCTCAAGCAAGGTCAAACAAAGCAGAACCCTGATGGGATGAGAAAAAAAAAGGCGTCAATCTGAAACGAAACAAAGGGGAAGAAGCGAGGGAGAGAAGAAGCCTCACGGTGTCCGAGGATTTAAAGGGCTTACCTACTCTGTAACTGCTGGCAGAGGCACATGTGTAACAAAGGACAGCATGCAATACAACCCTAGATGGAAGGACGTTGTCGTGCGTCATGGATTTTTTGTTCCGAGTTCTGGAAGCCTGTTCGAAGTCCCGCCTGAACGGTATTTTGGGCAGGGATTTAGTACCGAAAAATGCAGACATTTTAAGACAAGAACTCCACAAATCCGTGATGATTCATACTCCTCTAGGAAAGTCTCAGCCACTCTCATTTTTTGGGTGCCAAACCCCTACTGGTTTTAATGCGTTACAAAGAGTCTGAGGTCCCGAGGCCTTTACGCTCACCGGTGGCGGTATTAACTGCTAACTAACAAAGTGATAGGAATGTGGTAATATCTTGAGCGTATAAACCTAGAAGCAAGGAAAAAGACAGAGTCGGGTTTAATAGGGTTTGACTGGCTGAAGATTATCAACAAGTACCCCTCGGGCCCACAATGTCACACCAATTGTCTCGTCCAGTAGAACATTAATATAATGAATTTGGCACCCGTCTTCCTCTTGTTGCCGGACCCACACGATAAACAAGCACTCTAGACCTCTCGGTTTAACTTCCGCTGATAGATAGCAACACAGTCACGGCCACATACCCCAAAAAATTCGAAGTTGAGTGATCACTCATGACACATCTTAAACCAACCGGCTGTATTTCCAATGGGCTTCACCAATAATAGTCACCCAATCCCACTCAATACCGGAGATGCCGAAGCCGGAGGAAAATTCCAGTTTGAAATCTGGGCGATAAACATATGTCGAATCATAAATCTACTCTACCCGCCCCCTTGTGAGGTTGCTTGCTAGTTCTACAAGGAAGAGACATCCCAACAAAACATATCTGCCATGTGGTGTATTACATATAATTCGGTTGTTGACGACCCCAGATTTCCCAGTTTGATGGTGATGATTTCTACTACCTCTGCAGGGTTTACAAATAGAGAATGACTCCTTCCCAGGTGGTTCCTTGCTTGGCCAGAAGATGCATCATGAGATCGCATGACTAGGAATCTCCTTCGACTCTCCTACGGTGTTACCGGGTATTGGGATATTCAGTTGGGCCGGAACTCCAAGTGTGCCAATCATCTGCGGAAGTGTGTGCGCTGGTTGGGGTTCTTCCGATATAGCAACCCGATGAGTTTGTTGTCTTCCCAATCAATCTGACGGTTCCACTTGGGCGTTATGAGTCGTTCAGTGTTTCGAGAACTGCGGCGATGAGGTGACGTCGGCTTAGGAGAAGGTAGTGCACCAGAGAGACTGGGAAGGTGGTGGGTGATAACAATCCAAAGAAACCACATTTGCGAGCAAAACTGGCCTTGGGTCTCCTGCAGTTGTGGACTGTGTGACTTGAAAGAAAACGTGGGAATTAACTATCACCATTACCCCAACTAGCCGCTTTGCTTTATCATCTCTCGGTTTGGTTCGTTTCAATAAACAACTATATCGCCCGAGTAGAGTCCAGCATCACCGCCACCCTCGTTTATCATGCCTCTCCCCTGCATAGATATATCCATTCACGTGTCTTCTAGGAGTATCTCCCAGATTCTCAAGCGAGATGAACTACCGAATAGGGTGCACGTCCAGCCCATTACACGTGGCAATAGCATAGCATGGTTGGCATGCTGTCGTCGGTTGCTTGTCCCGGGCTTGTAGAGTATATGGCCTCGAAATAACCCGCATATGTACGGATCATCTTCTCTAGCTGCAGGAAATGAATAATAGTCCTCCTCCTTCATATCGTAGGTTCAATGCCTGTTAAGGCGGAAGGGATGTGCTCGCGAGTGCTATTTAATGACTTACAATTCACCGAAGTTGGAATTGGCTTTACATTAAAATAGAGGTATGTAACTACGCCCTGAAATTTTCCTCCCTTTCACCAATACTATGTGCTGTCGTCTGTTGCGATCAAAAATCCACTCGTAAATTTCACATCCCTGACAATTTAGGATTGCGGAAGTGGGTGTGGTCCAATTGGCCATATTGGCAACCATACTACTCTTTTGAGTGAGTGGTGGTAACAGCGGCGGCGAAGCTTGTGTGCAGTCTGCACGGCTAGGCAGATCCAAAAAGTAAAGCATTTTTATCTCTAGAAACAGCTAAAATAGCACTCATCATTATAAATATTGACCAAACTTGTTGCGTTCGCAAATAAATACTTGACTGATGTCGACTTCAGAATCACTTCTCAAAAGCCTCCCATTTTCTTGGTCTATGGTAATATTAAGAATGCAGGAAATGTTAGGAATACAATTGGTATTAAAACTTAAAATACAGTCAATACCACAAAGTTAAAGCCCAGAACCCCCGACTCCCGGCTCCCGGCCCCCGATCCCATCCCACTCCCTCCCTTTTCAATAGTCTCTGTTGGCCTCTGAAACAAGTTGTGGAGCTCGAAACTATCTTTAGCACTTAAATGCCATGATCCCACTCCGTTGCCTCAAACGTCAAGATTCTTGAAAATTTCGTCGCCCTCCTTCTTGGTGGCTTTCTCGGCAATGCCGGAGACCAAGCCATTATCAGTGGCTTTATCCCTAGACTTCTTCTAAACTTTGCACGGTAGTTTCACTGGAAGATGTCGAAATACCTGAACGGATGTTTACTTGTAGTCTCTGTTAGCCACTAAAATAAGTTGTGGAGGTCGAGACTACCTTTGGCATTTAGTCTTCGTCCTCGTCCCCTTTGGTAGGTTCAATAAGGGTTTTAAGCTTCTCCATAAATTCATTTTTCTTTGTCCTTCTCGACTCCGCCACACTGGAGACGAAGTCGCTATCGACGGCGACGACGGACTTTCCATTACTAGAGATAGGCTTCGCATCACCGATAGCCTTTCCATCACCCTATTGAGCTCGCTGTTATACAGGGGCCAGATTGACCCATATTAAGGCTGGTATCATATATGATGGTCTGTATCTGACTGGTCTGGCAATCTGTAGACCGATTGGCGGCCGGACTGGCTTTTTGCGGACACTGATTGACCTAGATCGATGTTACTTCAGCGAAGCTGAAGCTGAGCCCGAGCAGGAGTATGATACCGAGGATCTCGATAACCTAGTTGCTTGTCGACATATTTTAAGCTTGTGCAATAGGTTTCTTGGATACTCTGAAGCCCCAAGGTGGGCTTTGTGAAGGTGAATAGCAGAGATGGAAGAAACGAGAAGACGTGAAAAGCGAATAAAAAGACTTGATGACGCATGGTTGAATTGGAGGAAGGAAACAATGTAGAATACAAGAGTTAAACCTATTAGCATCCGTCTTCACGTGACCTACTCCTTCGCCGCAAGTGGTTGATCTTTGCAGGATATCGAACCACTAGAAAAAAGATGGTATTTTAAGAATAGTCAAGCGAGTAAACTGTCATACAAAAGTTATAGGACGAGGTAAAATCTCTTTAAAGGTCATTGAAAGGTTTGGACGCTCAGCAGCAGAAACTTCGAAGCTGACGCAACCCAACAATCGCTCTTGAGGGTTGTATCATGTTGTGTGCCATACCATCCCCCAACATCTTGGGCTGACAACTGTCATTCACCTATTTTTAAATGCCCATTTCCATACTGCAAATTTGATTCGTAAATCTCGCATCCCTAGTAATTTAAGTTTGCACAAGTAGGTGTGTGGTCTAATTGGCTATATTAGTGACATTGTTACCTTCTGGAGTGAGTGGTGGTGGTAGGTATCTAAAGGTAGGCATCGTGAGAATATAGCAAAGTCGACTGGTGAATGGTGATGATTGCTGATGGGGCGTTACCAGTGGGCACTAGTGGAACTCATAGATATCTACACGGTAATAACTGGGGGTAGCGAGGCTGCGACAACAGCGGAGAGCAGTGGCCACCGACGGTCTTCAGATAGCCTGCGTGGATAGACAGATCCAAAAGGTAAAATATATTCGTTTTTGAAACAGCTAAAGGGCACTCATCATTGTAAATCTCGGCCTAGTTTTCGTTTGTAAATAAATACCTGACCGATGTTGACTTCTGGCCGTCTGTCGACCCCTTCTCAAAGCCCCTCTTTTCTTATGATAATGTTAAAAAAAATGCAGGTATTGTTAGGTATACAAACTGATATTCAAACTTTAAATATAGGCAATGCCGCAAAGAACCCCCCAACAACTACCCCAGATTCTCAACTCCCACCCTGGATCCCGCTCCCATCCCCGGTCCCCACCCCCTCTCTTCACTTCAACCCCTCCCCTTTAATAGTCTCTATTAGCCTCTGAAACAAGTTGGAGATCGAGATTATCTTTTGCACTTACTTAGATCTCATCGTCCCAGTCAATTGATTCAAAGAGTGCATCGACTTTCTCTTTGAACTCAGCCCCAGAGATGAAGCCGCTATCAGCGGCAATGGACTTATCGCCACCGCTGATAGCGACTTCATCCCTATACTTCTTCTCAACCTCCACCTCCGCATCCGCATTGTAGGGCTCATGAAAAGACTCATCGTAGACATGGTTGTCGGCTACCTTCATTTTACCGGCTCCATAGGCCATGTCCAACTCTTTCTGTTCACTTTCCCTGAGAGCTTGCTGGCGCAATTTCTTTGCCTTCTCCTGCCAAGAATGTTCCTTCTTTCTTGGACCCCAAGTTCTCGATAGGAATCCTTGCTCAACTGGCATATGCGCGTTGTTGACCTTGACATTCTCCTGATCATTGTCTTCACAGCCTGTGATCACAATGCGCGGCGGGATGGGTGGAACAGTGCCATATCTCAAGAGCATGAAGCGATCTCTGATACTTTGGAATGTAGTGAGCTGGAGGCCTCCAGGCAGGTGATATCTAGCTCCAAGAGGCGGGTAGTCGTTGACGTTGAAGTGGCCGAAGAACCACTGGTCGCCGAACTTGACAGTTGGTAGGCGCTGAATTTCCCCAGGTTCCTTGTGAATATCGAGGAACCACAGGGTATAAGGGTCCAAGACATGGGTTGGAAGGGTTGGAGCAGAGATAGACTGAAGAAACTTTTCCCAAGGCGAAAGAGGCTCCAATTGTTGCTGAAGACATGCACACTCCTGAAAATGGTCTTGAGTTTCAACAGGATCGAAGTCCTCGGAGAGGGAGGAATGTTTGAGGTGGTTGTTCTTCTCGCTAGAAATAGATTTGCCAATCTTAGTGATGGCGTGATTGATGGCTTCTTTATAGGTTCCCACGAATATTCCCACAGACGTGAAGAATGTGCGAATGGGGAGGAAATTTGCCATGGCGTTCATCTTGAAAAGTTGTGCAAAGATCTTTACAGATGAGATCTTTTGATACTAAGTATATAAAGTGTTAGTTGTTTGTTCTGTTGACCCTATGGTTTCCAGTACTTACCGATTGTTTATTCAATTGTGTATTAAAATTGGAATGATAATTTGAATTCCAGTAGTATCAGGTTCAACGTTTCAACTGTCATCCATTGAGCACTACTTAAAACAATGCCTTGTGGCGTTCGTACAACTTGAAGCTGTCTGGGAACTATGCACATACCTTTTGGCTTCAACTTAAATTAATCTAGTAGTAGATTTCTCCTAACTTCTGAAATTTGGTTTTTGAAGTGATCAACTTATATGATATGTTTTCGAGATGAAATAGATGAATGAGCAGAGGATTGGACGACGACGACGAGACAAAAGATGACGAGACAAAAGGGAAGATAGAGAGAATGTGCTTGGTTATTGAAGAGACCAACTTATGCGATTGGTTTTTAAAGTATACCAACTTATACGAGATGAAATCGAAGAGATGCAGGAGTGCGAAGATGAGGAGAGACGAAGATGTAGAAGAGAAGAAGAGGATGAAACGACGAAAATGGTTTTGATGAAGGGGAGTGCACAGCTTCCCAGAAACAGGAATGGCATCTGATGCTCCCCATTGAATGTTTTCGCCGATGCGCACCTTTACAGAAGCAGATGAAACCCTGAATAGTGGTCGAGTGCTGAGTTGTGACCCGTTCCAGAAACGCATTGGGCCCTTTGTATTACGCACGAATGTCGTGGTCCTTCCTAGATATAAGGATCCCAAACGGCTCCAGGACCACGCATCTTGAAGCTGCGCCTTCTGTTTACCCCCACGGCTTCCTACTTGTACTGTAGAGCCTTTCATTTATCTCCATTAATCGTCGCCAAACATGTCCCACCAATACCCCACCCACTCGCTCCATCCCCCTCCACGCCAAAAACAGTGTCAGATGGCTCCTCCCGCAAGCGCCATCAACACCCTCATCCCACTAGTGGCACAGCTCTATGTCACCACGGCTCAGATTCTCCCGAACCACCGCAAGCCCGCCAACACGACCGTCTGCAACACGCTGGCGATCTGGGGGCGGCTTACTCCTACCCCGTATCAGAACCTAGGGGTCGTCAGCATTCTTGAAGAGCTCGTAGTCGGAAAGTTTGCGGATGTCATTTACATCCTCCGTAAGCTACCGGGCTCTCTCTGAGTATATATATACTGACAGGGGGGGTAGTGCAAATCAATGCTCACCGCCATCGACAACGCACTCCGCAGGCGGCGGCGCTGCTGCAGCAAGCGGCCGGCATATTGGCGATGCCCGAGATCAAGAAGAAAATGACCGTCGAGAAGAATCCGAATCTTATTGAGTATGTGCTCCAGAAGTTGGTGGGTGATAAGTGCTAATGATAGTGGTATTAGTGACAAGTTTGAACGAGCCACAAAGGGAATGCGGTTTCATATCTACTCGCAGCTGCTCGAGACTTATGTTGGTGTAATTGCTATTGCTGAGGCATTTTGGGGTATTAAGATGGCGGAGCTGCAGAGGATGGGATTGGTCAAGTAAATGCACGGGTGGTAGTGGCCCGGCTTGGTGGTGTTTTTGGGGTGGAGTTGTTGGGGTTGGGGTTGCGAATTTGTGAGATTGCTGCAGACAAATACCAATAATAGATGCCGTACTTATAAATACGGACCGAGCATCTAGAACTACCAGTGCTAACCACATACGAAGAGATGTTCAGTACTTATTTCAAACGGTCTAAAAATATTATCTTAAGGGAGGAATATCAACTAGCTAAGTAATAAGTATTTGTTGGTGGGCTTCTCGAGCTCAAAAGAAGCGTGTGCACGTGGTTCTGTAGCAATTGATACGTATACCATATACAACAGTAACGAAGTCTTGTATGGCACAGCGGCCCGTATCCTTGGTATGGACAAACGGCAGTGGCATGAGTAGTTAAACTGGACATAGCATCCCGTGGGATTCTACGGTTGAGATGGTATTAAGCCGGTGTGAATCAAACTGCGTAGTATCATGCTCAGCCGAGCAATTTAGAAAGTGTAGTATAAGCGTTGATATGGAAGACCTCCAGAGCCTGCGCTGTTACGCTTTCATATCTTGATCGCTGTTTGGTTCTGGAGATGTGGGTTCCTAGCTATTCCGCAATCGTGCTTACAGTAGTCGACGATGTCTGAGCATCATTGGATGGCAGTTCTTTGCTTTCAGGTCCTAAAATAAAGGTAACCTACTCACTTTAGCTAAAAAGACTTCGTTTGAAGTTTCAAGCATCCAATCCAAATAGGGACCGTAGGCCTCCAGCGGGTCTGTGTAAGAATTCTCACTCTTTCCTACGCAGCTACTGGTAGATTTACAGTTGATCACACCATTAATTGGGCGAACCGGTGAGAAGTCTGGAATGGAAGTTTTGGATTTCCCGGGCCCGCAGTCTCTAACATCATGGACAACAATGACAAACCTCTCTTCTTCGTGCAATCACACCACAATACTCGACCTGCGAGCATCTCCAACCCCAAACCATAACTAACCCGTGACCCCACACATCTTACCGGAGAATTAGATCTAAGTAAATTCTCGCAGACCCAGATCGGATAAATTGGCCAGAGTCACACGAGCAGCATTTGTACGCCAATGTCTAACGTCATCGACACCTGACAAGCCAGACTTCGACGTACGTACAACATAATTCTGTAGGGGGTCCCTGTAGAGAAAATGTTCAGGCGCGAGGAAATGTACGAGTACGTCAAAGATCACGAAAGTACCAAAAATATCTAAAAAAAGCCCCAAATCTTTCATTGCAACCCAGCCGGGAGGATCCAAACCACAAGGTACTGAACTCGGCGCGCTCAAACAACACAAAAACAGAGGCAGCAGCCAAAACTTCAGCAGACAAGAAAGGAGCGCAAGAGCAAAAGGTCCAACTAGGAGGGCTAGACCCATCGTCTGTCTCTACAATAACCTTCTTGTCTTCCCCCCTCGCCCAAACTTCCATTCAATAAACAAAGAATCAAAACAACCCCACATCTCCACTCACAATCAGTCGACCAAAAGGCCACAATACCGTCCGGTCCCGCCTATTCATCGTGCGGCTTCGCAGGGGCAGCAACCTGAGCCTTTCCTCCCCAACCCCACAGCCACAATCCGCCGCTGGCCGCCTCTGCTGCGGGCGCAGCAGCAGTAGCATCCGCCATAGAAACGTGATCAAAGTCGCCTTCATAAGTCGACAAATGTCCCTGGCTATAGCTCTTGAACAGGCCTCCCGTGCCCGCATCCTCATCAGCACTGGCTGCAGCAGTGTTGACCGTCTCTCCCGTGGCGCCGCCCTGGATCGACTCCATTTCGCTTTCCAACGCCGCCATAACCGTTTTCAACCTCTGCCTCTGCAACTCAATAAAGCGCGCCTTGTCGGCCGGGCTCTTGACATGCGCGGGGATCAGGCCACCGGTAATCGGTCCGCCACCAGGCTGCTGCTGCAGCGCGCTAGAAAGGAAGTTGTAGAAATCCGTTGCCATCTGCGGGGCGTATGGAGTGAGTGGAGGCACCTGCCAGCGTGAGAAAAGGTGCCGCGCAAAGCTTGCCGCATCGTGCAGGGCGGGAGTCAGAGGACGCTCGGCTGTTGCTGGCGCTTGTGGAAGCGCCCCAAAGAGTGATTGTTTCGCAAACTCGATGATGCGTTGGATATACTCTGCCCCCACCGCTTTTGCCTGGTCGTGGGTCCGTGCAATGAACTCCTCAATCTCGGCTTCGTGTTTATTTAGCGTTGGATGTACGTATTCGAAGTAAAGTTTTGTCGCGCCTTGGGTTTGTGGGAGGACGAGCCAAAGCATGAAGCAGGCACGGATGTCTTGATAGAAAGGAATCCTGAAAGAGCGCTATAAGTATGGGAAGCGATAGAGAGGGGGCGGGAGATGAAATTACCAGGAAACAGCCCAGCCGACCCACGACTCAACGCAGAGTGTGCAGGCAAGCACTACCCAATACATCAACCATGGCGTCAACTGTGCCGGGTCATTGGCTTTGAGTGCTTTGTAGGAGGCGAAGATGGGGAAGGCGAAGGTAGCTACGGAACTGTGCGAGGGATCAGTGTTAGCTACTCAGGCACTTCTACGGCTCGGAAACAAAGACGCGATGCCGCAAGAAAGTGGGCTTTACCAGAGAAGCTTGGCCAGTAGATCAAACATGATGATTTTCTGATATTTGGTGTAGAGTAAAGTGATACGAGTCGAGTCGAGTCTGACGAGGTACAATTTAAAGAGGCTGGATGTACGCGTCGGGTATGACGGTAGGAGCTAACGAGCTGAGCTGGAGCTTTGGGCAGCTTGTAGGTGTAGATAACGATAAGCGTCGACGTCGAGCGGAGGGGACGATTGATGAAGATGGATGAAAGAGTCGGGGGAAAGGGGCAATAATAGTGAGAAAGAGGAGTCGTTGAAGAATCTGAGCGGGGTTCAGTTTGGATGCACTTTGTACCTCACGTACCTATGCCAGGGGTTTGTATGGGTATCTGAGGACCCTTTGCCTGAGGGAGGGGCTATCATACGACGCCGAACCCGTGACGTGGGTCCAAATCATTCACTCCTCTGTTTGCCCCGCAGCAACGCACCAAGTGGCAGGAAATATACCGTGGGGTGCCTTTTTACGTGTATTCTTCGTTAGAGATAACGAATCATCACAAACACAAGGATGTCGAGGAGGCATACATCTACGGTGTATCTGAGTTGCGCAGATTGACACTTGTCGTGAATTCAGATCGTCCACAACTTGGAACATGTTCTCCAGCTGTCCAGACAGTCAATCCTCAACAGCCTCGAAAGTCGTCCAGGATAAATATGCGTAGGTAGCTCATATTCCAGCATGCTTGCGGGAACTTGCATATCCGACCGACCGATCGAGAAAGGGACATTAACTGCGAGACAGCGAGATCCACCGAGCGATATTTATGAGCGTTGGACGGGGCTTAAGAGTCAACAGCCTGAAAGACCGAGGTTGCAAGATCCTCACGCCCCGCTCTCTTCTCGCCACCTCAAAAGCATGGTGCCACTTCTGAAGCAAAATTACTTACAGAAGAGCGAACCTGCTGATTTATTATGAGCCATGATCAGGCCAAGGAAGGTATAAATCTGCCCACTTTCTTTGCTTCGGTGAAGTAACTTGCTGGTGGCTTGCTGCTGCTGCTGCTACTGCTTGCTGTGCTGGCACGGGAGTATTTAAAGTATACATATGCTCACGATTGCTACAACACCACCTGAAAGCCACAAAGGAACAGACCAGAAAAAAACCATACAGCGCAAAACATGTGTATACTTATATACTCCACTGCTCACCCAAATTATCCTTTGATTCTCCTGTCGAATAGAGATGTCAGTCTCTGCATTCTCCCCCTGCTTCATTACTACTAGCCCACATGCACACATGATTACTTGTCTCTGCTGACTGTCTGGCGTGTTGTCCGATTTATAGGAGTTTGTTCACCGACCAACCCAACGAGCCGCCTTCTGGGAAGCTCCACACGAGAAAGTATTCTCCGGTCGTGACCTTGCTCGACCCGAACATGGTAAGAACCCACCCGGCTGTTCCACTACTCTTTTCTGTCTTGGAAATTTCAACTGACGTGTGATCATTGCTCTTCCCAGGCACTTGGTTAGGCGTTTCGAAAAGTGGCCGCCTGGCCATCTTGACCAACTTCCATGAGGAATCTGAGGCTGCAGCGATTAGTGAGAAATCGCGAGGAGCAATGATTATTTCGTTCCTTACCGCTCCGGACCCCGTTACAACTCCCACGAGAGCATGGATCCACAGGGTCCTCGAGACTGGCGAAATGAAGGGCGTTGGTGGTTTCTCAATGCTTTGTGGTACCCTCAGACCCGGTGGCGAGAATATTGAAGAACTTGCGGTTATCTCCAATCGAACTTTATACCGCGACGACGGTGTTGAAATGGCAACGCATTGGGTGGGAGGTACGAAAAGTGAGACGCACGGATTGAGCAATTCGCTATTTGATGATCCGTGGCCAAAGGTTTTGCTTGGGGAGAAGCTGCTATCGGAAACAGTAAAGCTGGCGGTAGAGAAGAACACATCGGAAGAGGAGCTCTTGAAACAATGTTTTGCGATCTTGAGCCACAACACATTGCCACTGATCAAGAGCGATGACACCTACGAAACTGAAATGGACGCTCTCAAGCTCTCAATCTTCATTCCCGCCTTTGACGCTGCTGTGGAACATGCAACTACTCCCAACGGCCACAGAGCGCACTCGCTAGATCCAAAGGTCAAGCCCGAGGATGTATCGCCAGTCCCTGAATATATAGCAGAGAAGCTGCCGCATCTTCGGAGTCTAGCAGTGGATACTAACGCTGGTTCAACAACGGTTGATCACCTTTGCACAACTCCCATCACCCCGGCAATGCCACCAATGAGCGAACAAAATCTGGAGCGGTGGCGAAAGTCCCCCAGATTGTATGGAACCACTCAACAGACGGTTATTCTGGTGGATACGAATGGGCGTCTAAAGTATATCGAACGAACGCTTTATGATGTGGAGGCACGGCCTATTGAGGGAAATGATAGGGAAGTCATTACTGAATTCTATATTGAAGACTGGCCGGCAGCGTAGAGGGGGTTTGGTCTGGGGTGATTCGGATTGGCGAGAGTTTTGTATGTAATAGTTAGGATGCAGTGACTGAGTATGATTGTTGAATCAACCCTTCTCCACTGCTCGTACAAACAAACGAAACCTCCTCCGATTGGATGGTTAGATGGATTTCATGCAGGTTCTTATTTTGCATGTGCATTTTGAATTTGCTGTTGAATGTAGGAACTGTACAGCCGATGGTCATCGGCAATATATTCTACTCATATCCCGAGTAAAGTAGAGTAGGATGCGATATGTTAATTACTTAGATGTATGACGGGAGATCTAGATATCTACGTACGCTCAGCTGTGGGGGCTAGAGAGGTACGTACCCACCTACTTAGCAACACTTACCCCATCCCCAGACCTCATTGAAGACCCATTATAGATCTCGGTTTCTTCACCATGATTGTTACCATGTTCGGCTGAATGAAAAAGGTCTCTGGACTAACAAGAACCCACCGCATTACTCCCCACACCCGCCCTCGCAGAGCTCACAAAAACTCGCCGCATCATATCCATACTTTAGTCTCTAATTGAACTCGCAAAGGAAACCTCAAGTTAGATAGGGATGTGCAGTGGTGTAGCTCTTAAAATTCTACTTGGAATGAGCCGCCTAGCCCTCACACGCTTCATATATCATCACTCGGAAATACCCGGAAGATGAAGGGAATAAGTCCGGTTATCTCGTCTCGTCAAAAATACGGTCGCGCCGGTCTGCTGTGTCCCAAGGGGGTACTTTGAGCTTTGAGCTTGAAGAAGCGAAGCACTCCGCTGTCCTTATCATCCTATCGGGGTGGAGCTCATCTACGAATCTAAGACTTTGGATGAGCATCTGTTGCAATTCCTCCAAGATCGATGCCTTGCTCGAGCCCCAGGATTATATCATCCTTAGCTTCAGACTCAGTCGTTTACGCAAGCTATGCTTGAGTATGTTTTACTCATTTATTTACTGATGTAGGTCATGAGTCATGAGTCGCGTGCTTCTACAACGTCGTGCTTTCTGCCGACTTCGAAGAGATCGAAATCTATCATGCGTGGGACCCTGATATTCCAGTCATAGTTTCCATCCGAGTATCCACCGCATTAACGGAGGCATTCTTGTCCACATCCACAATATCATTACTTTTTACTGTACGATTGATTATTTGATGATTGTACCACATCCATTTCTGACAGCTCTGGTTAAAACTAGGCTCAACTTTTTGCTGTTTTGTTTGATGGCCGCATGCAAACTCTGTTTTTCTTGAGCATTTAGACAACGATCCGGTTGTGAAATTAGATGGGGAATTAAATATCTTGACTCATCAGTACGAGAACACGTCGTCATAATGGGGATCTTGATGCAATCTGGAACTTGTGTAGACTGCCTACTTACGAACAAAGTGGATTTCGAAGGGAACATGGCGGCATCACTTGCGAGCTAGAGGCCAATCTTTGCCGTCACGCACATACCGAGATGGAGCAGCGTCAGTACAAACGATATATTTTCCAGTCACCTCTCTTATTACCTCCAATATTGAGGACAGACCGGCAACGTAGAGAGAGTGATTAGGGTTGGCGGGAGTTCTGTTCTGGTAGTTAGCGGGTAGTGACTGAGTAAGTGTAGTCGTTGAATCAGCCTTTCTCGCCCTACTCTAGACTCTTTTGTGCAAACAAACGAAACTCCCTCTGGTTGGCTGGTTGGCTGGTTGGATGGATTTTATGCAGATAATTGCTTGCATATGCATTTGCATTGTGCATTTCCTATTGAATGCAGGAACTATGACATCCCATCGACATTCAAAGTTGTTGCAACAGCGTCTTGGCCCTTCATCGTGATCTGACCTTTATGTGCGTGTGCAGATATTACGCGGACTTTTCCTGCAGATGGCGTCGCAAATGGCCACTGGCAAATGTATTTCACTCACATCCCGAGTCTCTCCGTTTTTTGTTCAGCTCTCTTATACCAGCTGACTCGTAGGAGCATATACTCGCGTGACAGGCTATTGGCTGCCGGGATTCACGCTTATATCCCAGTAGCGGCTCGGTCGTCCTCCTTTTGAGTTCTTACAAGCTACAATAAAAACAACATCTCTTCAACCTCATCCTCCGCCTCTAAATTCTTTCTCATTCAATCCCGACCCACTCTCGTTCTCCGCAATCATGAAGGCTTCTGAACTCGTCTATTATGCTTTCCACCCGAGTCAATTGAGGGCTATGATACAATGGTAAACTCTTCCCCCTTTTTCCAAAACTTGTGCGACTCGCATAACTTTTCAGCAACAATCCGGTCTTTTGTTGACATGTATTTGCGGTGTTCAGGAAAGTTTGGCACAACCCTCTACATGAGCGCAATCCCGAGAAGGAAAGCCCATCACTCCGCCGTTGCTTCGAATTCCTGGATATGACGTCGCGGTCTTTCAGCGCCGTTATCCAGGAGCTGTGTCCCGAGTTATGCGTTTCTGTCTCACTCTTTTACCTCATTCTTCGCGGCCTTGATACTGTGGAGGATGATATGACGATCCCTTTTGCCATCAAAGAACCGCTCCTCCGCGATTTTGATAAGATCCTTGATCAGGATGGTTGGACCTTTACCGGAAGCGGACCAAACGAGAAGGATGCGCCTCTCCTCCGTGAGTTCCACATAGTCATCACCGAGTTCCAGAAAATCCCTGAGGACCACAGAGAGATTATTAAGGATATCGCCAAGAAGATGGGCGACGGAATGGCAGACTATGCTGGCGACGAGGAGCACAATACGAATGGAGTCAAGACGATTGCCGACTATGACTTGTACTGTCACTATGTCGCTGGACTTGTGGGTGAGGGGCTGACGAGGTTGTTTGTTGCCTCTGAAAAGGCCAATCCTGTTCTGTTGGAGAAGGACTTCCTCTCCAACTCAATGGGTTTGTTTCTACAGAAAACCAACATCATCAGAGACTATCGCGAGGACCTGGATGATGGCCGCGCTTTCTGGCCAAAGGAGATCTGGACAAAGTACGCCGAGAAGTACTCTGATTTTGCAAAGCCTGAGAATGAGGAGGCAGCGCTCAACTGCCTCAGTGAGATGATATTGGATGCACTGAGACATGCCGATGATTGCCTTTTATACCTTGCTGGAATGAAGGAGCAGAGTGTGTTCAACTTTGCAGCCATCCCGCAAGTGATGGCAATCGCAACACTAGCACTGGTGTTCAGAAACAAGGACGTTTTCCAAAAGAATGTCAAAATCACCAAGGGAGAGGCTTGCCAGTTAATGTTGGAAACTGGAAATCTGAGGACCGTCAGCCAGATCTTTAAGAGGTACCTGCGGATAATTCACGAGAAGAACACTCCTAAAGACCCCAATTTCTTGAGGATTAGTGTTGCCTGCGGGAAGGTTTGTTCCCCTCCCTTAGCTCAATTATGATAGTTATATTAATTTTGACCCAGGTGGAGCAATGGATCGAGGGTGTTTTCCCAACACCCCAAGACCCAGCGGTGATCGCACAGCAACGGCAGATGCAAGCAACCGGTGAGACACTAGAGGAGGCCGCTGCAAACCGAAAAGAGATGATGTTACTCGTTGGCGCCGTAGTGGTGACATTACTTGGAATCTCGCTCCTGATGGTTAGCATTCCTCACTCCTCTCCATTGACTGAAAGCGCCCTAACCAAAGACTGGCAGATTTTCGGGGCCTGGTTGATGGGTGCACGATTCGATATTGCGTTTCAAGAATTGTGGAAGACGGGTTTTGGGCCACCGGTGCTTGGAGAAGTGAGAGAGGAGTTGTAATTATTTTTTACGATATGAAAAGTTAGTGGGTGGGTATTCTCGGGCGGACTGTAGTTTTGTACTTTTAGCGATCCGACCCGTTTATGAAACGTATATGTAATGTCTTATTGATGCTTTCCATTTTTTTATCTTTTAACTTTCTTTCTCTGTATGTTGAGTTAATGCATATTTCTACGTATAGCGCATGAGATACGGTAGTTTTAGATCATCTATTTGAGTATATAGTATCGTGAAAAAGTGGGGTCGTTACCATGATCAATCCTGTCAACAGTTAAAGCTAGTCAGCAATGAGCACAGATATTGACAGGCGGTGTGTAGTACAGATGTCTGCAGATTATATATCCGGTTGTTCGGTAACTGCAAGCAGATCTCAATCCCACCAACCACCGCCGTAGTGTCAGGTCAGATGAGGCTGTCAACGCATTCTTGTCTCATCAACAAGACTGCTGATGGCTCGAAGCTTAAACGATGACGAGTAGTCGGCTGCTACTCCGGCAGCACTTTTCCCCTCCACGCAACCGCCCTACACCCACCCACCTCTTTCCCTGCTGATGAGCACCATGGATTATGATCCAGAGGAAACGGTCGCCGTCGCCAGCGCTGCCTTCGGGGGAAGTTATTCCGCAGACTCCGAACGGTTGCATTCTTTCGATGATATGACCCGTCAGGGAAATGATCTCCCCAGCAAGCGTATTGTACCTGTACTCGATGCACCAGCGTTAATGATCGTAGGCATTCAGCCGCCGTTAGTCTACAGGTTACTCCCATTGAAATGCTCGAAGGCAAGTTCGTCGTCCATGGCCATGGTGTTAGAGACCGCGGGCTACCCTTTGTTTTGCGATCTGCAAGCCAGGAACTGGCGCTCAGATATATTTAGCGGAATAGTTCAGCGCTCCAGAGAAGGATTGTATATCAACACTTGCTAAATCGCTCGGTTGGGCTTGATACTGCGCAGTTTGATTCACAACGGCCTGAAAACCATCTCGACCGTAGAATCTCGTGGGATATTGTATCCGGTTTAATACTCCCGCCGCCATCATTTTCACCCTCGCCCTCCACCTCGGCCTAAGTTTGCCTACAAGAACGGCTTCTCCTACCAAAGCTCCATTCTCACCACCAATGGCCAGTATTGCACAAACGCGTTTGTCCGAGGCTCTATCTTGGAACTAAGTAACGAGACTAAGACAGAAGATGACTACAAGACAAGACTTCTCGAGTGTTGCATATACAGGTCTCAGCCGGAGATGAGTCTCGTATGGCCGGAGCGGAGATGTCTTGTATGGCCGGAGCGGAGGTGTCTCGTATGGCCGGAGACGGTGATGTCTCGTATGGCCGGAGATGACTGTTGACTCTGATACGGGCTGATGGCATTCAGCCGTACTTGCACTCTCATATATATTGGCCTTGTGGCCCTCTTAGATAGAATACAATTAAGCTTCTAGCAGTCAGTATTTCAACATCGAGAAGGCTCGGGTCTGTGAGTGATGGACTATGACTCGAGTCACAAAGTAGCCGGTGGATGAAATTTCAGTGCATCTTATTTTCAACCTTCCACCTGGTTATGAACTCGGCATGGTCGTGGCTAAAATCATCCAACCAATAAGTAATTTCTTTACTTAACTGGCTGAGCATGGTGTTAGAGGCACCAGGTGCAGGTTCGAACCCTACAGTAATAGGTGCTATAAACACCAAGGCCCCAGGCTGGAAACCTGCGGTTATCACCTTTTCGCTCCTCGTTTTACAGGATTCGGCTTATATGAAGGATTTAAACTGCTTCGATGGTTGCTTAGGACCACCCAAAGTCTAAGTGCTGTATGCCTTCCTACATCTAGTGGTAAAAAATCTCGTAGACGCAGAGTACTAGCATCCAGAAATGCACCGCCCCTAGTCCTAGGACTCGCCGATAAAGATCCCGGGACATCTCGCTCTGTGATGCCAATGGTTTCAGTTCCGGGCTCAATTCCCGATGAGATCGCGCGATATCTGGCCCTGAGGAAAACACCAACATTGAAAAATACCCCAAAGCCGCGTGAGGTGTCATGAAGCATCTCGTACCAGTCATATCATGGTTATGACGCATAGGGAATCTTTTAGTGCCCGCGAACGAATAGAGGGAGGGATTGCTTTAGAAGACGAAGGCAAAAAGAAAAAATTGTCTGTTTCACACATGCTTACTCGTATCCATAATTCCCGTGACTTACATTTATGTAGATGTAGGTAACCTACCCTGGGACTGTTGTGGGCATTGTGCGAACTCTACCCACACAAATATAGATAGATGGGACGTTCTGAAAACTCACTTTTCGAGTCGAACCCGAGGATTTGGGCGACCGGCGATGCAGCATGCCCGGAGCGGTAATACTGAGGCACAGTTCCCTCGGAGACACTGTACCGCCGGTGCTGCAAGTGTGGTGTGTTCATCAGCCAATCCCCCAGATTCATGATTGCCGGGTGCATCCTCCTGCATTACCTAGCTTTTGACAGCAGACACTACACATTGCTTAGATGCCACTCAGATCTGCGATCGTCAGTACATTGAATCCTTAGTCTCGGCACATCTGGTTGGCTTCCACTCTAAATATCCTCAATGCTTGTTGTGGCCCTTTCTTCGTGTACGGCAAGTTATCGGTGGGCGGCCGTCTCCCGTCTGTGATTGACTTAACCTCCCTTTCCTCCGCAACCGGCGAAGTTAGGGCCCCGCATGACGAGTCCACAATTGAAGTTGCTGCGTAAATACATGTATATGCACTTGCACTTGTGACTTGCTGCTACCGTCCCGCACACATCTCTTGCCCTACGCTCGAGTGACGGTGTATGTTTCACTATTCGCCATGAGCATTGTATTGGGATTGAGGTCTTGCGGACGCTGTGTTAGTAAAACTAGTAGTCCTCAAACGGTAGGTTTTTGTAACAGGTTGCGCTATGCTTGAATACTTAAGTACCTCATGGGAACAGGGTTGGTAGTTTGTCGATGCAGTCGTAGTCCGACAGTACGTTCGAGTCATCCAGTCTGGGGTTCAGCGAGTCTTCCAATCAAATACCGATAATTCTGTCATCCGCAGATCCTATTGAAAGACCCGCTAAAATCCCAAAGTTGGGGATCCCTCTAACATACTTGTTCAGCCACTGTTTGTTGAATCATTCACTTTACAACCATCACCATCACCACGTACCTCAGACTAGAGACACCCGCACTATCCGCACTATCCGCGCTATGGCTCATCCAAACATCATCAGAAGAAAGAAATTCTTTTATCCTATAGGGAATACACCGGCAATATGTTTGAATGAGAACATGCCTCCAGAATCACCAGCAAACATCCTCCTTCTGGGCTGTGGAGATCCAAGGTAGACACTCCCTACAAGATTGTTTATTGCGACTTCCAATTTAACCCCTCTCCATAGAAACATTCTTTTTACTCTATATTCAACGGAGCAATCCTTCAACAGCAAGTTGGACTTTACTTGCTGCGATATCGAACCGGCTGTTTTATGTAAGTTTGCATCGATTGCACGCAGTTCGATGCATCCCAAATTTGCTGATTCAAAACAGCGCGGAATATTCTACTCTTTACTCTGCTTGCGGACGACAAGTTTGAGACAAACAAGGAGAGGGTGTGGAACATTTTCTACCACTTTTATCTCGACCAGCCGTCACTACTATTACTGCAATCGCAATGCAAGAAGCTCGTAGAATCCTCCAAGAGCATCGGGGTTTGGAATAACTCACCGTACGCTCGATACCTGCGAATGTGCACCGAGGATACCCTTTACCAGCTGAACCTCCATTGGCAGCTCTACCTTAGTTACAAGGGCTCGAAAAAGAGTTTCCAAAAGCAGATGACAGAGACGATCAAAGCCAGCCCGATGGCCCGCCCGAATTCTATGAATACGACTGGCGCTCGTTCCGCGGGTCCGCTTTGGATGTATGCACAAATGTCAACTGCACAGCATTATGAACATTTCTGGAAGCACGGCGTCACTTATTCAGATCCCAATGCGATAGCGGCGGCAATGCTACCTAATCCAGCGTTTGCATGTGCTTCTGGTGACAACAAATTCATTGTGCACTATGGGAGCGATCCGTTGCTCGGTTTTCATCTTGCACCTGCGCTGAAATCGGCACTATCTGGGGCTGCAGATTTTAAACTCGAGCGCGGGTTTGATCATTTAACAGCGGCTGTGAAAAGCCAATTTTATAACTGGTCGAATGCTTACCGTTCTGCGGTTGCTTCTGGCCTCGTTATGATTCGGTTTCATGTGGGAGATGCTCTTACGTTCTGCAATGGACTTCACAACAGGTCACTCACGGGTTCCAGCTACTGTGGAGAGTATGCAGCCCCATGGAGCGCCAAACCGTTAATTCTTGGTGAAGACTACGAGAATACATCAAGTACCTCCTGTGCTTCCCTGTTGTTTGATGTTATCGACACTTCAAATTTATGTGATCATGTGGGACTTTTGAACGTTATCACTGCTACGGCACCTCTAATATGCAGGTCGCCATTCGCCACGATTGTCACTGAGATGCTTGTCAGTTACGGCAAGAACCCCTACGAGGCATTCACCAGTATTCTTTGCAGCGATATTTCAACGATTTCCCTTCTTCTCGACCTGGCTCCCCATACCTTCCTCTCAGGGTTCACCACGAACTCGAATATCCACGAAATTATAGGATATCAACTCGGACAGAAGAAGTCGCAGTTCCATGAACGTCTGGCCTGGAAAACAGCGTCTCTAGGTGAACCGAAGAACATCCCTGACAACAAGCAGCAGTCTTTGGTTTTCGATGACCAGCAGCTTGCTAGGTTTCTTTTCCGAATCTACCTGAAAATGTTTGCAAATGAAGATGTCACCGCGCTCTTCAGAGATTTCAACCTAGAGAGCTTTAAAAGTAGTCTTAAAAGCAGTGGCATAGTTCACTACACTAGGCAGAGCTTTGCTGGACTGCTTCGGTTGGTGAAGTCGAATTCGATACAGACGGATTGGGTAACGTTAATGGGCTTATTTCTTGGGCTGGTTGAGCAAGATAGAACGCTATTGACAGGGTCGAATAATTATCAAGACCTCTGCCTCCGCTTGCATCTATCTGGGGTACATTCAGTTATGCCTCTCTTGCGCGATCCGATGGAAGCATTTATGGTGCCTGGAGAAAAGAAAGGAAGTGTCTTCGAGAAATGGAAAAGTATACCGTCTAGTGTGTTCATTGCGCTCAAGGTCCCGCGGGCGAACTTGAAGGTTCTTACAGACATGGACATTAACGAGTTGCTGACTCCGACCCTTCACTGCGAAATTTTGACAACTCTTGGCCACAACTTCTTTTCTTCCATTCAAACCGCTTTTGCCGAGATATCGACATCAGGCCCTAGAGACTCGGAGGACACCAACGTCATATTGGATGAGGATTCTAGAGGATGGGCAGGAACCGCACCTCTTATCGCATTCTTTGAGGCGCCTGCTTGGATCTTGTTGCACGATCCCCAGAAGATAAAGATCAGCCTTAGTATCAAAAGTATGCCTATGTATGCTCATTTGACCGAAAAACTCGGAGTGGAACTGAGAATCTTCTCTGCGAAAGTGGTGGATCGCAAATCTGTCAGGGTTTCCTCGCGCCCACCAAATATTACAGTGCCCAAGCGGGATGTGTCTAGTTTGCAAATGATTCCTCGGCGTGGTACGAGAGTGACTGTCGGATTTAATGAGTCTGCCGAGTCGATCTCAACTCTTACCGTTAAGGTGGAAATAACAGATGCTAAGGAAAAGACGGCTTTAGCTGGAGGAGCAACTGTTAGGGTACATCAAATATCCGCATACATCATGACGGTTACTTTTGAGGGGTTCAAAAAGGATCTGATTTTCCCATTTCCTGTTGATGGTAGCCGGAACAAACTGCGAATTGCTAGGAAGAGTTCCTATGCTGAGGTAAGCACATAGTGATAGTAAACAAACACAGTCGAGTACGGATTCTTATAGAGCAATAGGTCATCGTCCCTCCTGCCGGCGGTCCTGAAACGCCAGGCGGCTTCTCTCTCAACCGGTTCCCAATCATTCTTTACAACGGGACATTCCCCACCCCGTGGAACATCCACTCATTGCGATGCCTCAGCAAGCTGCCAGTTCTCGACACCAAAAACTCCTCAAAATGGGCCTGGTTCTCGCCGCATGTCTCACTAGCGTTTTCTGATCGGGAGCGAGCAATACGGGAAAACCAACCCGACCATACTAAGCCGGCCATGGTCAACATCAAAGACACCATGCTCACAATCTTCCTCGACTTTGCTGCCACACAAGGCCCGCAGCGCCGAGTTTTTGGCTTAAGGGATCCGGATAACGGCGGAATCAATACCATCATCTTTGTTACCGACTTCCGTCTCGATCTTGCAGCGCATACTGTTATTGCTGATGCATACATTCTCCCACTCAATATTAATATAGTCACGCGGCTCTCACACCCGCTTAGTGATATCAGCGATGGCATGATACAAATCACAGTCGTTGGAGACGAGCAGAAGGCGTGGAGTGAACTCCTCCCGGCCTTGGTCGAGCGATGTAGAAACTGGAAGCATACCAGCAAGTGCGAGTATAGGAAGAAGGGGATTCCGGTTACATATAAGATCGATGAAAACCCGATTTGTTCTTGCGGGATGGGAAAGGTCGGGCCGGAATTTGAACGGGTTGCAGCGTGGAAGCCATTCACAAAGTTGGTCACTAGAGCTGCTATTAGTCCCTTGTTTGCGCTTTCGTATGTGGAGACTGTGGGAGACCTTGACACTGCGACGCAACGTCAGAACAAGTGCTTCAGCTGCCAGAAGGAGGAGGAAGAAGATGCAAAGTTGATGACTTGCTCCAGGTGCAAGATGGTTCGTTACTGTTCGGCGACTTGTCAGAAGGCGGACTGGAAGAAACACAAATTGATTTGCAAATAAAAGAGGAGCTTCGGCAATTTTGGAGGTTTACTGTGGAGGAGGATCAGAAACATCTATAGCACATGATTAGGAATAAACAGTGAGTTTAAGACAGCCTTACAGCGAGCGTTGGGAGTTATGATAGGTTCTCTGCTCAGTAAATCTCTGATATCAACACCTCAATGTTTACCCTTCACTCTGGTATTTTACACTGCCAGCTGATGAGGGCATGAGGATCAATTGACTGCTTCAGGAGGTGTGCATACGCTCATATGAGGGCATATCACGTGGAACCACATTAGGCAGGCTTCTAGAAGACTGCTATTCCTGGACACTTAGATGAGGCTGAGCATCTGGCTGAAAAAGTATAAAAGGGAGCCGTTTTCCTACCGTAGCCCCGTCCTCATACCTGAGAGTTGAACTCCACAAACGCTTGATAGTCAAATGCGGAGAAATGGACCTATAGGTCCGATCTGTCGCCAAACGCACGCGCAAATACAGTAAACCCCCCCATCGCTGCAGCAGCACTCCTTGTTCTCAGCTGGGGAAGCGGTCGGTCGCTAAGAGTCATCCTCACATCCACATCCCCTCCACCCATTACACCTCATCTCGAGAGCTTCTTTCTCTCCCACTTTCGTTCCCAACCACAATGTCTACCACCACCACCCCAGCAACAATTCAGAACCCCCTCCTCTCTCTCCCCCCTGAACTCTTCCTCCTAATCGCCCGTCTCCTCCCCACGGAAGACCTCGCAAATCTTATCGTCTCCTCCCCCCGCGTAAGCAGGACCTACACCCCCCTCCTCACAACCTACACGACCTCCCACTCCGAGACCCTCCTCGTGGGCTCCACAATCGGCGGCCACCACGCCCTCTCCCGCCAGCTGCTCCGCCACGGCGTATCCCCAAATGTCGCCGACACCCTCAACCAAATGACACCCCTCCACCACGCCTCGCTCTCAGGTGACCTAACCTCGATCCTCATCCTGCTCGAGTACTCCGCATCACTCGACGCACGAGCGGCAGGGGGCTGTGCACCCCTCCACCTCGCCGCGGCAACAGGCCACCACCACCTCCTCCCCCCACTCGTCGCCCACGGCGCAGACATAAACGCTCGCAACGAGTGCGGCGCGACGGCACTATACTATTCCGCGTCACGAGGGAAGACGGCGACCACCCGGGCGCTGCTAGATCTGGGCGCGGACTTCACGATCGCCGATGCGGAGGGATGGACGCCGCTACACTGTGCGGCAGCGACGGGGTTCTGGGAGGTAGCGGCGATGCTGCTGGACGCGGGGATACCGGCGGGGGAGCGGGATCGCGCGGGCTTGTCGCCGTTGCATTATGCGAGTGTGCGGGGTCATGTAGAGACTGTGCGGGTGCTGCTGCAGAAGGGCGCGGATGTGGATGGGTGGGATGGAACGGGGAGGGGTGGGAGGGAATTGACGGCGATTTGTGCGGCTGCGAATGCCGGGCATGAGGAGATTGTTAAGGTGCTGCTTGAGGCGGGGGCAAGTGTGGGGTTGGCTGGGGCGTTGTTTTCGGCGGGCGCGGCGGGACATTCGAGGGTGGTTGAGATGCTGTTTGCGAGTGTGAGGGTGATGGGTGCGGCGAAAGGTGGTGATGAGGTTGATGATGGCGGTTCGGTTTGATTTTCTGTTGCGTTGGGGAGTACATAGAAGGAGGCTAGGGAAGGGGAATACGGAGTGATAAATGGCGTTTTTTTGCTTTCAGCGTCCGGCATTCTGTCCATTTGGAGGTCTGTTTATAGCTTTTTTCTCTGGTCTAATTCTCTGCGGGTTTGGGATAGGGATGGGGTGTTTGTGCTGGTCACCGGAAAAAACGGAGGGTATCTGTTGAGATGGGTGTTGCTTTCTCTAGAAGGTACAACTACAGAGATGGTACATAATGAAGACTGGTGTATATCTCGGTCACCAAACAAAGCTTAACGTCGATTGCTGTGAAGAAACACGTAGCCCTCGCATTCGATAACAGTTGGTGAGGATATATATAGTACAGACACAGCAGCTCACATAGAACCCCCAAAACATATAAATCAAAAAAACGCCATCTATCCCCCGACCAATACATGCAAATTACCCACTTCTCTCCTCATAACTTAATATCAAAACTAGTCCCACACCCACAACTACTCGTAGCCATCGGATTGAGCACCTTAAACTGGCTCCCAATAAGCTCCTGCGTGAAGTCTACCGTCGACCCCTTCAGCAGCTCAAGACTCGGCTCATCCATCACCACCTTCGCACCCGTATCCTCATCCGTAAACACCACATCCTCCTCCGGATCAACGTTGTCTGAGAGACCAATCGTATACTGGAACCCGTGGCACCCGCCAGACTCGACAGAAAGCCGCAGCGCGAGGGAGGGGTTAGAGTCTTTTTGCTGGATCTGGACGAGGCGGGAGATGGCGCGGGGAGTGAGGACTATGCTCATTGGCGCACCGGTGGAGGGGCCGGGGCGAGGGTGGGTGATGTGTAGGCCGAGAGCAGGACGGGTGGAAGAGAGGTGGCGTGTCGGGGGACGGATGGGGCATGAGACGCGCGGAATAGTGCTGCTGCTGGCGCGGGATATTCGAAGGAGTGGTCGCAGTGTGTTCATTTTTTTTTTGTCGTGCGCGTCTTATCGGGTGATGGTGGTTCGGGGAGGTCGATATTGGTCAGCGGCGGTTGTGGTGGGGCGCGTGAGATGCAGCCGAGGATCCTCAGCTGTGCACATATTCTTGGCGGTGACGGCATTACGCACAACCTTTCTTTCCCCGCGTATAAGCGGTCCTCCCGAGCGAGTGCACGCTGGGCCATTGCAGTCTTGCGGACGTGTATAAAGCGGTGTCGATTCCGCGGTGCTGGGAGGTCGTGCCATAGCTATCTATTCGAGCGACAAAAAGACTTTTGTATCTACTCTTGAACACCTCAATGGACTCAGCGCAGTTCGATTGCTTCCTCAACGGTGATCGCATAGCCTTCTCCGATTCGAAATCTACATCGTTACAGTATGCGCGGCACCTCGATAGCACGGACGCACTCGCAAACTTCCGGAATGAATTCCTGATCCCGTCGAAAGCGGACCTGAAGGATCCACACCCTGAAACAAAACCCGTTGACGCCCAGAATGGTAACACCCCCTCCCTTCCCACTCACTCCACCCCCAGAGTTGTATTGTGTGAAAGCTCATCACAATAGACCCAAACGACTCATGCGTCTACCTCTGCGGCAACTCCCTCGGGCTCCAGCCCAAACGCACCCGGTCCTTCCTAAACGAAGAACTCTCGATCTGGGCGACCCGCGGGGTCACCGGCCACTTCAACCACCCCAAATCAAACCCGTGGATCTCCGCCTCCCAAGCCGTGAGCGTTTCCATGTCCAAGATCGTCGGCGCACTGCCGAGCGAAGTGGCAGTCATGGGTTCGCTCACAGAAAATATCCACCTCCTCCTCGCAAGTTTCTACAAGCCCTCCGGCAGCCGCACCAAGATCATCATCGAAGGGAAGGCATTCCCGAGCGACCACTACGCGGTGGAATCACAGATCGTGTGGCACGGGTTGGACCCAAAGAAGGAGCTGGTTTGTATACAGCCGAAAGTGGGGGAGTATACGCTCTCGACCGCGCAGATTGTGCGGGTTATAGATGAGAACCGGGACAAGGCGGCGCTGCTGTTTTTGAGCGGCGTGCAGTACTATACTGGCCAAGCGTTTGATATTAAGTATATCACGGCGTACGCGCAGAGTAAGGGGATCATGGTGGGGTGGGATTTGGCCCATGGCGCCGGGAATATCCCGTTGGAGCTACATGAGTGGGGGGTGGATTTTGCCGCCTGGTGCACGTATAAATACCTCTCCTCGGGCCCGGGAGGGATTGCGGGGGTGTTTGTGCATGATAAACATGATGGGGAGAAAAGGCATAGGCTGGCTGGATGGTGGGGTCATAATCCGGATACGAGGTTTAAGATGGATAATAGTACTTACCACCTTCCCCTGGTTTTTTTTGGGATGAGATGGGATACTGACTGTGATGGGTAGATTTTGTCCCCGCCGCCGGCGCTGCGGGTTATCAAGTCTCGAATCCAAGTATCATATCAATCACAGCGCTGCGGGCGTCGCTTTCTGTCTACACAGAAACCAGCATGGCAGCACTGCGCACGAAATCGGTGCACCTGACCGGGTACCTCGAGTACCTGCTGCAAACCGCGTTCCCGGCAACAACGGCGTTTAAAATCATAACGCCGGGAGATCCGAAGCAGCGGGGAGCACAGCTGAGTCTGTTGTTCCGGGAAGGGTTAATGTTACCAGTGTTCGGGAAGCTAGATGAGGAGGGGGTCATTGTAGATGAGAGGAAGCCAGATGTCATTAGGGTTGCGCCGCTGCCAATGTATAATACCTTTGAGGACTGTTGGAGATTTGTTGATGCTCTGAAGAGAGCGCTGAGGGAGGTTGAGAAGGAGGGGGTGAAGGAGGTGGAAAAGGCAGTGGAGTTGGAGGTCAGACAGAACGGGGCGACGAGCCCATAGAGAGATGTACTTTACAGTAGATATTGGTGGTACGCTAGGTATTTCGGGAAATCATCTACGTTGCATATCAGCCAATCCTGGACACGGACTAAAGCAGTCCCTGTAGTAGACAGGGGTCCCGCATTGAGCTTAAGTTTGTGAATGGCCAACGTCAGGCGAAGAACGAGAAGGAAGAGAACGTCAATTGCAGCAGCAGGCAAGAGACAGAGCAGCCACCAGTACCAGCAAGTGCACCGAGCAGCCGCAACACCACGCCGGGCCGTACAAACACCGGCACAGCACAACCTCCCCCCAAACCTCTCTTCGTTGGAATTGCAGGTCCGTACCCATTTTTCTTTGTTTCTTCTCCATAGCAAGCCCTTTTACTTACCACCCCCTTCCCCCCAATAATGCAAAAGTTCACAAAGTATCTCCAACCTCTAGACCATCTTCCCGACCTCCGTGGCCTCCGCTACGTCTTCCAATTCCCCACCTCCTCAAAAACAATTCGCAAGATGGCCGAATCCGTCGATCACCAGCAAGTCCACGACTTTCTCGTCGAGATTGCCCGCAAGGCCGGTGACATGATTGCCAGTGCCCAACCGCATGTCAACACCAGCGGACACAAGAGTAACAGTGTGTATCCCCCCATCCAGCTGTCTTTACTAGGCACAATACTAACGAATTGAAACCACAGCTACGGATCTAGTGACTGAAACCGACAAGGCTGTTGAGAAGTTCGTGACCGGAGCTCTGAAGGAGCGTTATCCCGACTATGAGTATATCCCCTCCCCCCTCCCCTCCTGTTGTGCTAATAAATGCCCGGCCCAGCTTCCTGGGAGAAGAAACCTACATCCCCGGCAAGCGTCTCACCGACAAACCAACCTTCGTCTGCGACCCCATCGACGGAACCACAAACTTTGTCCACGCCTTCCCAAACGTCTGCATCTCCCTCGCCCTCTGCGTCTACCGCATGCCAGTCGTAGGCGTCGTCTACAATCCCTGTCCGTCCCCCCTCCCTCCCCCAATCCCACGACTCTAAACGTCATAGACACAACCCACATGTACACCGCCATCAAAAACCAAGGCTCCTTCCTCACCATGCCTGTGCGCACGGACTCCCCCTCCTCCCCAGCCCCCATCGCCCCCCGAAAAATCCGGCTCCCGCGCAAATCCTACCCAGAGCCCCTCACGGGCCTCCGCAGCGCGCTGGTAGCTGTGGAGTGGGGCTACGATAGGACGGGCACAAACTTCGACGTCAAACACAAGACGTTCACGAAACTGGCGGGGGCGGCCGAGGACGGCGGGTGCATGGTGCATTCAATCCGGAGCATGGGCAGCGCCGCGCTGACCATATGTGCCGTTGCCGCCGGCCAGGTGGATCTGTACTGGGAGGGCGGCCCGTGGGCGTGGGATGTGGCGGCCGGGTGGTTGATCCTCACGGAGGCCGGCGGGATCATGGTGGATGGGAACCCCGGGAATTGGTCGCCCGCTGTGGATTGTAGACGGTATCTTGCTGTGAGGGCGGCTCCGAGCGGGCAGAAGGAATTGGTGGAGGAATTTTGGGGGGCTGTGCAGGGCGAGATGGTGTATAATGTCTAGAGGGCGGAGGGACTTATATACACGAGAGGATGGATATGAGAGGATTGGTGAGCGTGGACTGCATACATTGTTACTCTATGATACATGTACTTTACTCTAAAGAGGGATAAAGCATGTCTAGTTTGCTTCTCAAAAATGACAGTCATTGATCATGGATTGCATAGTGCTATTGTGGCCACTTTGCCCGAGAAAATTCTGTGGATTTTAATGCGTGCACATCTATACTCACGGCTTTGGTCGATGGGAATTTGCAGGTGCTCCGGATCCATCACCTAGAAACACTTGCTGTCTTTTGTGGCAGTTCATGGCCGACAGACTGCTACAGAAAGAAAAACATCGTGGAGTAGGTACAAAGACTCGGTGTGGCGCTTGTGCGGCAAAATAAAAAGTTGACAAAAAGTGATGATTTCGCCCAGGCTCGATCTGGGGACCTTTTGTGTCCAGATTCCCGCAAAGGAGTCTGTTAGACAAATGTGATAACCAACTACACCACGAAACCCATTTCATATCTTCCAGGTTGGGTTTACAAGACATAAAGGCTTACTGCATAAGATATCACACAACGAAACAAAGTGTGTGAGAGGATGCGCTCAATCGATGAATATGATGGCTTAGGGAACGAGATTTTTTTTTCCGTGGTCTAGGTTTATTCTATTGTACCCATCTATTTACATGGTAAAACTCGGTATTTTTCCATTGATCATGCTCTCCATTCTACTACATCATACATCACGTCTTCCTCCTAACCAGCCCCCTAAAAAAATCAAAACTATTTCCATCACTAACCAATTCCACGATGCGCCCAGTCTTGACCTCCTGCACGCGCAGCATGCCACAATCCCTCGTCACCCCCAGCACCGTTGCCTTCACCCCGCCCTCCATCTCCAGCGTCACAACTTGGCCCGAATGTAACCACACCCGCTCATACTCCGCTTCGAACCCCGCCCACCCGGCTCTGCAGAACCGTAAGTACTTCTCCTCGAATACGACTAGGACCTTTGCTAGCAGTTTTTCTTGCGAATACTCTGGTAGAGAGGGGTTCAGCGCGTGTCGGAGCAGGTTGAGTGAGGTGGTGGGAGAAGCGTTGTGCGTGTTTATTCCCACGCCCACGACGAGGTTGAAGGTGGAGTTTTGCATGGAAGAGTTTACGAGGATCCCGCCGATTTTGGTGTATGTGTTTGTTGCTGGGTCGAGGGCATCTGTTGGGGCGTGGGTTAGCGTGGTTGCGGGGAGGTGGGGGCAGGAGGGAAGTACAGATGTCGTTTGGCCATTTTAGACGGACGGGCATGTTTTGGTATCCCGAGTCGTAGGATTTTACGGCCTCTACTACGGCCAGAGCGACGAGGTACTGGATGAGCATTACTGGTGCTGTAGAGTGTAGCTCTAGTGAGTGCCGGAGGAGCACGGAGAAGATCATGCACCCCTTTGGCGAGATCCAGACGTTTGAGCCCCGCCCTCGACCGGCGACCTGCGTTGTTGCGGCGAATGTCAGGCCGTTTGGAAGGAGAGATAGGAGCGTGGGGTTCCTGGGGTTGTTAGTTGGTGGAGAGGAAGGGCTAGGAGACAGACTTGTCGAGCATGGTGTTTGTGCTGGTTATTGTCTCGCCGTAGAGCATGAATGTTCCAAATTGGCTTGGTGATGAGCGGGAGGAAGAACGGTAGGTGGAGAGGGCATTGTAGAATAGGGAGTGGCTGAAGAAGGGGGTTGAAGGGAGATCGGTAGTTGTGGTGTGGTACTGGAGGGTTTTGGGGACTTTGTTGAGGTCTTCGGTTTCCTCGAGTGAGAGTGCGTCTGCTAATTCTGCTGGAGAGAAGCTGGATAACGGTCCATTGTGGAGGATAAAGGTGTCGTTTTCGCCGATGATCTTTGTGGTGGAATCTGATATGGTGGTTATAGCTTGCAGCCGATCAACTAGATGTGCAATGTCAGGAGGGTGGATCGAAGTCAAATGTATCGTAGAGAGACGAGGTGGTACGTCAGTCTCTGGCACTTGAAGCCCAAGTTTTTCCAGGAGTGATCTTAGAAACTTGATACGCTTTTCGTCGTCCTCGATAATTGCGCCCACCACACTTGCGTACTCTAGGCCCCCGTTCTTCTTGTTAAGATGATAGCCCGAGAATCTAGCGTCTGTCAGCTGGAGTAACCAGACAAAACGGTGGGGAGCTTTACTCTAGGTGCGGCCCTGTGAGGATGGCGCCTCCCTCTCCAATTTTGCAATAAACCACTGCCGCCTTCCCATCACCCCCATCAGCATCCAACTCCTCCTCATAGCTAGCCAACACCTCTACCCCGTGATCTTTATATTTCCCCGCATCCACAAAGACACCCCCGCCATTACAGTACGACCGAAAGCTATACGCCTCCTCCAGGTCACTCTTTGAAATCGCAAGCGTAGCAGCTCTCGCACCATTCTCACTTGAGTACTCAAATCCACCAAAAGCAGCACCTCTGCACATCCCTGGAAAAAACGCAAGTTCCCGACTCCCCACCACGGCTAGTTTCAGATTCTCGGACTCAAACTCGCACTGTTTCGAGCCGTAGTATCCTCCAGCGCAGAAACCAACGAAGGATCCGCCCTGGCGGACGTATTGGGAGATCCTACGATTTCCATCGCCATTGAGGGATTTGCAGTACGGGACGTCTGCGCCGCCGGGGATGACGAGGAGCGCGCAGGTCGACATCCATGGCTCCTTCAGCAACACGTCTGCCGTGATTGTGGATACGGCGAAGTGGGGAGATAGCAGTCGTCGCAGGGAGAGTAGGCAATGGCGTACGGAGTCTGCGGAGGTGCCGGTGCCTGGAGGGGGTTAGATTTGGGTCATGGCGAAAAGTTGGGTGGAGTATTTACCAGCGTAGACAAGGACGTTCATAGACTTCGCGGGCGGCATGGTTTTATGTGTTGACGTCGATATATCCCACCCAGTTTGTGAGCGTCTGTGCTTTGTGTTCGGTAATGCTTCAAGCCCAGCGCCAACCTCTTTTACACACAACTCAAAGCACTACCCAGTCCCAAAGATGTCGCAGACCCCGGAAAGTAAAGACAAGCCGGCGATTATGCCGTCTGTACCGGTGGAAGACGAAAATGAGCCAGATGATTGGTATGCCCCAGAGGTTGACTGCAGACAGACAGATAGCTAATTTTGCCGGGAATCTAGGGACAAGAGAATTAACGACACAGGCTGTTCGGGTGATCCCTCTCCCTGATGACTGAGTGATGATAATATGCGAGGAGGGAGCTGACGGATTGAATAAATAACAGCGGAAAACGAGAAGTTGAGGTTCTGTTTCGTTGATCGGAAGGATTGGCGACTATGCAAATCCGAGGTCCGTTTTCCCCCCGCACCACCCCACCAATCCTCCCAATACCGCCAGCCCCTCTCATGTAGCTTATTTCAACGTCGCCTCTTTACGTGCATGTGAAGTCTAGGGCCGTTGCTGATGAATTGGGAGTGACAGATGGCGGCATTTCGCGAGTGCTGGGAGAAACATGGAAATACCAGTCGCACGTCACAGACAAATGTATGATAGCTCGTTCAAGTAGATGGGCACGTGTATCAACAGCAATGTTCAAGATATTTTTGTACTCTTACTCTCTTACTTTAATTGTTGTTTCAATGGATTGTCCGAGGCTCCGTTGGTTGCCTGTTTAATGCTGGCTGCTGGTTCGCGGCACGGCACATGTGTTGCAGGATTGATTGTGTTAGCCATCCCTGGTTCCTTCAGCGTCGTTCCTCTCTCTATGGTTGGGGACGCCTAGTCACGGTGGGGTCGCGACATTTGGTCTGACCGATTATTAATACACTTTTAGCGCTATTTTGGGCTTGGGTTATGCCATTTTGGGCCTAATGTAGCACTTATAAT
>Ga0307512_10000871_pt1 | contig 44459 bp, 47 predicted proteins | sample 14_EM_MG_FD_200267 | JGI IMG/M metagenome (GOLD analysis project Ga0307512, IMG submission 200267) | Populus trichocarpa ectomycorrhiza microbial communities from riparian zone in the Pacific Northwest, United States - 14_EM | ecosystem: Host-associated > Plants > Roots > Unclassified | place... | reverse complement strand
GGCATCTGCCCGCTTTCCAGCCCGTCGCCTTTCCCACCGCCTTCCATAGCATTTTTTGCTGGTCTCTCCACCGGCTGCAGTGGCGGAAGAGGTGTTCCCGCGTCTGGGCCGCCGTCCTGCCTCCGCCACCGCACCACCTGCATTTGTCGTCCTCTCGATGGCCAAACCGTTTTAGGTAGACTCCAGTGGGTGCATGCCCGGACTTTAGTTTGTAGAACCTGGTGGCCAACGATTTCGCACTTGTCATTGGGATAGATCTCTTGGCCCCCGCCATGCCCCTGAGTCTGTAGCCGAAGTGCTTGCTGCACTTGTCGGCTTCCCACTCCGCTTTGGCTGAAGACCTTCCATCGGAGATCCGTCTGGCCATATTCGAGGCCGAGGTGTATGGCCGCCCTATCTCCGTGTCCCCCCTTGCCTTGCGGGCTATGTTCGCCTGGTGGTCTGCTTCTTCGTTCCCGGGGATACCGGAGTGTCCCGGAACCCAGTGGATCTTCGTTTTGATGGCGTGGGCGAGGAGAGCCAGCGCCCTTCGATTGATCCGTCTTGCCAGCCGCTGTCCCGGGCCTGGCTCCAGATGTTGCTTCCGCCGAATGGCGGCTTGTGAATCGCTGAAGACCGCCACCGTCTTCACCCCGTGTCTTTGCAGTGTTTCTCTCTTCTCGATCATCTCCTCGAGCGCGAGTCCGATCGCCCACAGTTGGACATCGAAGACCTCCATTCGTCCAGTGCCCAGATAGATGCGGCGGGACCTCCACTCGTGTCTGTGCTTGCATACTGCTGCGGCTCCCACTCGGCCATCATCTGCGCGCGATCCATCTGTCCACCACATCCAGACTCCCGCTCCTACTTTGGCCTGTTTTTCTCTTGCCCAGCCCTGCGCGGCTCTCTTGGCTGCGGTGGCGTCGTCCTGTATGACGGTTGTGACCACTGACTCTTCGACCGGGGCCGGCCAGCTCACGTCTTCAGTCGTCCGGCCATGCTCGTGCTCTTTCTTCACTGCTCTGCATACCGGCGTCCCGGAAGAGGGCTTTTGGTGTAGTCTCCTTAGTTTGTTGCTGCACGCGTTTGCTAGCCTCGCTGCAAAACGCTGCTGTCTGGACTCTAAGATTACTGGCGCGGGTGTAAGCCCTGAGTCTCTCATTAGTGCCCCCCGTGGGATCGTGGGTAGCGCACCCAGGATAGATCTGGCTTGTCGATTGAGGAGAAGCTGGAGGTCGTCTCGCCTGCCTGCTTCACTTGGATCCCACCAGGGCTCGCTCCCATATAGTGTGACAGCCTGGACGCATGCTACCTGGACGGCCCTTACGCTCTCTGGTACTACCCCGTACGTCTTTGTGAGGGTTCGGAGTCTAGCTTCTGCTGCCCTGGCTTTCTTCATGCATCGGTTGTGGTGCTCCTTGAGCGTCAGGTGCGCGTCCATCCAGATGCCGAGCCAGCGTGTCGCCTGCCTGTTGAACCGTATGAACCCTTCGCCGACCTTTATCTTTGCTGTCAGTTTTGGCCGGAGGTGTTTCTTGCGGCCTCGTCTGCGTGTGAATAGTGCCGCCTCCGTTTTTGCGGTGTCGAACTGTAGCCCTCGTCTGCCTGCCCACTCTATGCTCTTTGCTGCGCATCTCTCAAGTATCATGACGATCTGATTGACATCGCTTCCAGTCGTCACCCAGCCGAGGTCGTCCACGAAGGATAGCCCTTCGGCTTCTGATACATACTCTTCGACCCATTTGATCAGTCCTGAGGTATAGATCGCAAAGAGGATTGGTGACACAGGTGAGCCCTGCGGAACCCCTGCTTCCAGTGGGAGTCTTTCCATGGCATTGCCTTCGATTATCATCTCCACCGCTGTTTCTGAGAGAAAGCTCTCCGTCCATCGTATAAGGTCTCCATCCATTTGCCTGACCTTCATTAAGTTGACTAGCCTTCCTTTTGCCACGCTTGGGAAGGCTGCCTTAATGTCCATCAGAAGCACGCCTGTTATATGGCCGTTCTTCCAGGCTGCATGAGCTCGGTCGACCACTATGGCCGCTGCATTGATCGCTGACCGCCCCTTCCTGCTTCCGAATTGTCCGTCGCTAAGTAGCCCCCTTCTCTCAGCCTCTTCTGACAGCAGCTCAGCGACTACTTCTTCGACCACTTTTCCCATGCAGCTAAGCAGTGATATGGAGCGGTAGGCCTTCAGCTTTGTATAGTCGTCTTTGCCAGGCTTGCGAATCACCACCCCGCTTGCCCGCTTCCATACCGCTGGGTGCCTTGCCGTCCGAATGGCCGCCCTTGTCAGCCTCACGATCCTCTCTTTGTCCCACTTCCAGAGTAGCCGTATGGCGCCAAAAGACAGCTTGTGTGGGCCCGGTGCTTTTTTGACAGATTGAGAGTGTAAGGATCGCTCAACTGCTTGCTCGGTGACGCGCATATGTGCGCTCCCCGCTGGTGGTAACTCGTAGTACTGGTTGTTGTCGTTCGGGGGGAAAGACTCGTGCCTCAGCATCTCCTCCTTCTCCGTGGCTGTGTTCGCCTGCTTGCCTGCTCTGTCCGTTAGGGCCTCCACGGTCATGCCCGCCCGAGGGTTGACGTATCGTGCTGCTATCCACACCTCGGCTCCCCTGAGGTTCTGCACGTACTCACTCCACATTTTGCTCTTGGATTGCCGAATCGACTTCTGGAGCTTTGCTTTCGCCCTGGCGGCCTCCCCCGAGTTCCGTCTCCTTTTTTCTCTTCCGACCGCTTTTCTTCTTTCTTTGATGTCGGCGTTCCACCACCTCTTTGATCTGGCGCAGATTCTCATCTTCTTTGCTGTGGCGTTGAGGACGCTGCTCATTGCTTCCTGACACCATGCGGCCTCGTGCTCCACCTCGTCTGCTGTGCACTCTGCCCCCAGGTGAGCCCTCTCCTTCCCTAATTCCCTCCATAACTCCTCTGCTGCTTCCAAGTCCTCGTCCGGCATTCCAGCTAAGTTCCACCCTACTACCCTCTCGTGATCCGCCTCCTCCTGCCCGTCCGCTTCCACCTCCCATTCTATGACCTCGTGGTCGGATCCGGTGGCATGGTCATCCGCCAATATGGTCCATCTCATTATCGGTCGGTTCGCCAAAGTCAAATCGATGACCGACTCGCCATCGTGGCCCTCTGTTGTCCAGTAGTGTGTGGATCGGCCATCATTTCCAATTTCCAGTCCATTCTCGTCAATCACTCCTTCCCAGAAGGCGGCATTCCGCTGGGCGCGGCACCTCAGGTCCCATCGACTGCTGTGGGCGTTAAAGTCTCCCGCGAGGACAGTTCCGCCCTGCCGATTGACGCTCTGCCAGTTCACCTTTTGTGCCTGTCTCTCTCCCGACTGCGTGTCTCTCTGATCGTAAACGTTGACAATCCTTGTTATCTTCTCCCCCCTCCTGCTGATGTCAGTGACAATAACATCGTCGTGCGCTCCCCTGCTTAAATCTGTTCGCTCATCAACCACCAGACCGCTCCCCTTTCGTATCGCCGTCCACACTCTTTTTCTTTTTCTTATTTCATATGCTGAATGGCTGATCCCACAGCCTCCTCTTTCTCTCGGTGGCTCCTACAAGCACACTACGTCCGCCTTACATTCGACTCCCGTCTCCAGAGCCGCAATGGTCAACTCGTACGACCTAGCGCAGTTGTGCTGGATCGCGTTAATCATTGGTAGCCAGGGCTCCCATTTCAGTCTCGGCTCCAATCTCAGTTTCAGTCGCGGTTGTATTCGCAGTCTCGGTCATCGTAACATCTTCCGCCTCCCCTGTTGCCTCCTTTTCCCACACGTCCTCCATCTCCGCCTCGCTTCCCCCCCCTTCCCCTTCTTCTGCAGCCCCCTTGGGTCGAGGACCAAGCACCACTCTGTTTGTCCCCGATGCCACATCAGTGGCTGCGTTCGTGGATGCCCGCTGCCCTATCATCCTACTCTGCCGCGCCGCCCTGGTGGCTTCGGCCTTCTTCGTGCATGTGTTGCTGAACGCAATGTGCTTTCCTTTGCAGTTGGGGCACTTCTCCAGCGTGTGACCGCAGAGTGATCCCTGCTTCGCCGTGCATCCCACCACGTAGCACTTGTGGTCGCTTGTCCGGTGATGGCCTGAGCAGTAGCCGCACGTGGGCTTGTTGCCGCACTTGTTCTCCATGTGACCCCATCCACAGCAGAGCTCGCATCTGCTCTCAGGGCCCTGATTCGTGTACGCTTCGACTCGGTACCACAATCCCGCCGCCTTGATGCCCTTCTTGACCAAAACCTGTCCCGCCTTGGTCCCCTTCACCACAAAGACAACCGATGATGCGGCGATCTCTCCGTTCTGCCTCCTCTCCCTGATGGTGCGGGGATTCGCCAGCCACCGTACTTGGGTGGGGAGTTTTATGCCTTCGTTCTCCGCTTCAAATTCCTCTCGCATCTTCTGCAGGCCTTCCGTGCCTTTTCCCATGTACCGCACGAGGCGTACTGCATGGATCTTTAGCCTTTCCCAGGTCTCGTTTTCTTCGACATCCACGACTCCTCTATCACCCGTCCTCGCTGCCGTGATGATGATGTCGCGGTACTGCATAGCCATCTCTGCCGTCGCATTCGGGTGCGTGATCGCAGTAATCGTGCCCTGGGCATTCCTGTTGGCATTCATAATCCTAATGTGAGCCGGTGCCTTCTGGTGGAAGAGCGCTCTGTTGATCGCTGACGCGATTTCCTGGTCCATTTTATTGGAGAGCGGTACGCTCTCGTCTCTTCTTAATATCAGGCGTCTCTCTGCCATGCTTGATCCAGCCGTCGGGGCGGGGCCTGGGCCGACGGGTGCCCTCTGACTCTTGGCTCGGGGTGGGACAGTCTCCCACCGTCTAGCGGGTGTGGGTGCTGGCCTTGGTTTGGGCGCGGGCTGTGGTTTAGGCTGCAGTTTGAGCTGCGGTTTGGGCTCGGGCTTCGGATGCTGCTGTGGCGGCTGCTGGCGCTCCTCTGGTCCCTCTTCTCGCGTCGTGTCTGCATGTTGGGAAGCCTTCAGCCCCCCACCGTCCGTCCTCGCAGTCATTTCTCTTTCTCTGCCTCTCTCCTCCTGGCCTTGTGCTACCCCTTTCATGGGCTTTGCGATCATGTTCGTGATGCCCGCCCCCCACACGTTGTCGTCCTCATAGCTGGCGTCCCACTTCTGCTCTCTCTCCTGCATCCACGTCATCATTGCCAGCCGCTGTGCCTCCTCGCGGGCTGCCCGGGCTTCCACCAGGTTTGCGAGATGTCCAACTCTTCGGTGCAGCTGCGTCAGTTCCTGTGCCTGCTGTCGTATCGTCCTCTCCATGCGGCTCCTCCAGTCGCTGGGGGCCGCCGGGGCCTCGCTCCTCCTTCTCCGCTTTCCGTTCTCGTTTCTCTCCATGGGCTCAGATATGCCTGCGCCTGCAGTCTCCGCGGCGATGGCTGTCGCCGTCGCCATCTCCATCGCCAGATCCATGGGTGCGTCGCTCCTCCCATTTTCAGCTCCTCCCGCGTCCAGGTAACTCCTCCCGCTCACTCTGAATTCGGTCAACACTTCTGTGAGGCGAGCGTCTTAGTCATCGTCGCTCGCTCGTTGGTCGACGCGTCGCGTCAGTCGCATTTTCTGCCAAGCCTTTACGCGAACCCACTCCGTTGTGTGGATTCCTGTGTGCGCCCTCCTCCTGCGGTCTCGCTGGTTGTGGGACGCTGGCTTCGGGGTCAATTCGACGTCTAGAATCGATTGCCGCCGTCCATTTTTTAATTGCTATCGTTGTTGTCGACTTATCGCCCTGTTTCTGTGTCGCCAAGACTTTTGTCGATTATGGGAGCTACCGAAGTCGCCTTTTGTAACCCGCGCTAGACGGCGCACAGTGGTATCGACATCTTCAGGTTCAGAAATAATCTCTGAATATACTGCACAGAGGTACAGACTTGTCATCGACAAGGCTTACGATCCCAATGCATTCGCTGCAACATTGTATGCATTGGCAACAAAGATTCCTGAAGATGACAACTTTTGAAAATCTTCTTAGGCTGGAGGGTGGTGTGTGATGACTATGAGTGTACCCCAGCGATGCTGCTACCTTGGTGCCAGAGGTGGATACAAAACTGAAGATGGAAGTCAATAGGTATGTAATTGTCGCATATCCAAGCTCGCAAGAATCTGGATTGAAATATGGAATATGCAGTTCAATTTAAGGAACAAGAAAGTAAACTGAGGAAGAAGATGACTGAAGCTTGTCAAAACCTGTATGAACGATATAGTAATGATGCAATCAATGAAATCCATCGCTCTAGCCGCGCTACTAGCTGCAAATTTTGCAACAGCTTAGTTGGTGCGCAACTAGATTGGGGATTCCCAAATTTGGGGCTGCTACAGAATGGAGGTATCGAAATCTCACCCAGCATCACTCTCACAACCCCTATGCAGCATATCACAAAAGTATTGCGAGGTACTGTTGTGACTGTTGAGAATGTGACAGCTGCGTATCGAAACAACTGTGCTTGTGCTGCCGTATGTAGAGAACCGAGTGCATCGCATCAGACTGAGAGTAGAAATTTGAGATCTCTCGTTTCAGCCATGTTTGTGCAGGAGCGTCGAGGAAACAGTGGGTCACATGGAGATCAGTATTGCCCGATTCTCGCAGATTAGATGAAATTTTGGAGCCCTCTATCGCTAGACGCAAAGGTCAGAACATCACTTGCACTGGCTTGGACAATGTAATTTCATCTGGAACGCTTGTACGGAAACATGTGTCTCAGTAGGATACAGAGTTTGAATGAGCAAGTGATTATGACAGAACTCTATTATAGTAGCAAAAGCCCGGAAAGTATAGAACGGAGCTAGAAATTATTACGATAGACCAATTGTGCTAAACCTCTCTCTCTTGGCGGAAGTGAACTTTGTCTAGATGACACGAACAAGAACTAAAGTGGTAGCGCAAATATCCGAGCTACATTCAATGCAGATGTGCGATTAAGCGGTGATGGACATCCGGGTGGTCACAGAGCTCGGGAAGTTCCCACACCGCGGAACAAAGCAGAATGTACTCAACAGTTTCGCGTTGGTTTCTGACGTCTCAGGAGCAATCATTAACTTGATTTCGTTTTGAATTGTTGAAGGAGAAGGAACAAGGATGGAAGCAGGGTAGTTCCCCCACATGGCCGGCCGTCCGGAGGGCGCGAGGAATTACGTACTGCCATACTCTCGTTGAATGGAACGCGAAATGAAACAAACTAACAAAAACAAGAATGTTGGGGGTGTTGACACGAGAAGGTGATGAATTGTCTGTCTATCCAAAGAGAAGAAAAACTATGGACTTATATATAAAAGAGAGAGAAGGAAAACCCAATGCCGACTGCCAAAGCCTGAGCCCAATGCCGACTGCCAAACAGTCGCATGACGACTCAATCAAGAACCAGCGGGATAAGTCGACAACAACGATAGCAATTACATAACGGACGGCGGCAATCGATTCTAGACGTCGAATTGACCCCGGAGCGAGCGTCCCAGCACCAGCGAGACCACAGGAGGAGGGCGCGCACAGGAATCCACACAACGGAGTGGGTTCGCGTAAAGGCTTGGCAGAGAACGCGAGTGACGCGACGCGTCGACCAACGAGCAAGAGACGACGAGGAGTTAGAGGCTTCCCTCACAGGAGTGATGACCGAATTCAGAGTGATCGTGAGGAGTGACCTGGACGCGGGAGAAGCTTAAAAGGGGAGGAGCGATTCGCCTATGGACGTGGCGATGGAGATGGCGACGGCGGCGACACCCATCGCCGCGGAGACTGCGGGCGCAGCCATATTTGAGCCGATGGAGAGAAACGAGAACGGAAAACAGAGAAGGAGGAACGAAGCCCCGGCGGCCCCCAGCGACTGGAGGAGCCGCATGGAGAGGACGATATGACAGCAGGCACAGGAACTGACGCAGCTGCACCGAACAGTTGGACATCTCGCCAACCTGGTGGAAGCCCGGGTAGCCCACGAGGAGGCACAGCAGCTGGCAATGATGACGTGGATGCAAGAGTGAGAGCAGAAGTGGGACGCCCGCTACCAGGACAACAAGGCATGGGGGGCGGATATCACGAACATAATCGCAATGACCATGAAAGGGGTAGCACACGGCCAGGAGGAGAGAGAGACAGAAAGAGAAGTGACTGCGAGGACGGACTGTGGGGGTCTGGAGGCCTCCCAACATGCAGGCACTACGCGAGAAGATGGACCAAATGAGCACCAGTAGCCGCAGCAGCGGCAGCAACCGAAGCCCACGGCCAAACTGCATCTCAAACTGCAGCAAAAACCGCAGCGCGTGCCCAAGCCAAAGACAGCACCCACACCCACACCCGAGAGACGGTGGGAGACCGTCCCACCCCGAGCCAAGAGTCAGAAGGCAGCCGTTGGCCCAAGCCCAGGCCCAGGCCCAGGCCCCGTCCCGACGGCGGGATCAAGCATGGCAGAGACACGCCTGATACTAAGAAGAGACGAGAGCGTACCGCTCTCGAATAAAATGGACCAGGAAATCGCGTCAGCGATCAACAGAGCCCTCTTACACTAGAGGGCACCGGCCCACATTACGATCATGAACGCCAAAAGGAATGCCCAGGGCGCGATTACTGCAATCACGCACCCGAATGCGACAGCGGAGATGGCTCTACAGTACCGCGAAATCATCATCACCGCAGCGAGGACGGTCGACAAAGGCGTCGTAGACGTCGAAGAGACTCAGTCCTGGGAAAGGCTAAAGATCCACCCAGTCCCGCTCATATGATACATGGGGAAGGGCAAGGAAGGCCTGAAGAAGATGCGAGAAGAATTCGAAGCAGAGCACGAGGGTATAGTGATCCCCACTCAAGTAAGCTGGCTGGCGAACCTCCGTATGATCAGGGAGAGGAGGCAGAACGGAGCAATTGCTGCGTCGTCGGTAGTCTTTGTTGTAAAGGGGAGCAAGATGGCACAGAGCTTAGTCAAGAAAGACATCAAGGCGGCAGGGGTGTGGTACTGAGTCGAAACGTACACGAACAAAAGACCTGACAGCAGGTGTGAGCTCTGATGCGGATTGGGCCACATCGAGATCAAGTGCGGCAGCAAGCCCAAATGTGGCTACTGCTCGGGCCATCACCCGACAAGCGACCACAAGTGCAATGTGGCGGGATGCATTGCAAAGCAGGGATCACTCTGCGGCCACACGCTGGAGAAGTGCGCTAATTGCAAGGGAAATCACATCGCATTGAGCAGCAGGTGCGTGAAGAAGAGGGAAGCCACCGAAACGGCGCGGCAGAGCAGATCAATAGGGCTAGCAGTACGAGCTCCCACGAGTGCCGCTCACGACATGGCAACGGGCTCGAACAGAGTGATGCTTGGCCATAGTCTCCAGGGGGTGGCGGAAGGAGAGGGAGACGAGGAAGAAGCGATGGCGGATGTGGACGAAGAAGATGAGGAGGCAACGGGGGAGACGAGAGACGTCACGATGACCGAGACCGAAAGTGACCCTGCGACCAGGACTGCGACTGATACCGAAACTGATATTGGAACGGGAGCCCAAGCTACTGGTGATTAGAGTGATCCAGCACAACTGCCCAAGGTCATACGAGTGGACCATTGTGGCGCTGGAGATGGGAGTCGAACGCAGGGCGGACGTAGTGTGCTTGCAAGAGCCACCGAGAGAAAGAGGAGGGATTGGGATCAGCGCTTCGGCATACGAAATAAGAAAAAGAAAAAGAGTTTGGATGGCCATACGGAAGGGGAGTGGCTTGGTGGTTGATGAGCTGACGGATCCGAGCAGAGGGGACAATGACGATGTTATCGCTACCGACGTCAGAAGAAGAGGTGAAAAGATCACGAGGATTGTTAATATTTACGATCAAACACACGCGCGCTCGGGAGAGAGATCAGCACGAAAGTTGGACCGGCAGAGAGTCATTCCGCAGGGCGGCACTGTCCTTGCAGGAGACTTCAACGCCCACAGTAAACGATGGGACCCAAGATGCCAAGTGCAGCGAGATGCTACTTTCTGGGAAGGCGAGATTAACGAGAACGGACTGGAGATTGGGAATCACGGCAGGCCCACCCACCATTGGACAAGAGAGGACCAGGAAGGTGAGTCGGTCATTGACCTGACGTTGGCAAATCGACCAATTGTAAGGTGGACCATACCGGCCGATGATCACGCCACTGCATCCGACCATGAGGTCATAGAATGGGAGGTGGGAGTAGTCAGGCAGAAGGAGGTGGATCATGAGACGGTTGTAGGGTGGAATTTAGCCGCAATGACGGAGGAGGATGTGGAAGCAGCGGAGAAGCTATAAATGGAACTGGCGAAGGAGAGAATTCAACTAGATGCAGAGTGCACAGAGGACGAGGTGGAGCAGGAGGCCGCATGGTGTCAGGAAACAATGAGCTGCGTTCTCGACGCCACGGGAAAGAAAATCAGGATCTGTGCCAGGTCAAAGAGATGGTGGAATGCCGCCATCAAGGAAAGAAGAAGGACGGTCGGGAGAGAGAGAAGGAGCAGACAGCACTCGGAGAAGGCTGCCCGGGCGAAGGCAGAGCTTCAGAATTCGATCTGGCAGTCCAAGAGAAGAATGTGGGGCTATTACCTGCAGAACCTTAGGGTAGCCGAGGTGTGGAGAGCGGCACGATACGCGAACCCTCCAGCGGGCATGACCGTGGAGGCCTTAACAGACAGAGATGACAAGCAAGCAAACACATCATTGGAGAAGGAGGAGATGCTGAGGCACAAATCCTTTCCCCCGATCGACGGCGACCAGTACTACGAACTACCTCGAGCGGCAAGCGCGCACACACGCATCACTGAGCAAGCAGTCGAACGACCCATGTTTACTCAGTCGGTCAAGAAAGCACCGGGACCAGACAAGGTGTCTTTTGGCGCAATACAGCTGCTCTGGAAGTGGGACAAAGAGAGGATCGTGAGGCTGACGAGGTCGGCAATTCGCACGGGGAGACACCCAGCGGTGTGGAAGCGGGCTAGTGGCGTGGTGATCCGCAATCCTGGCAAAGACGACTGTACAAAGCTGAAGGCCTACCGCTCGATATCGCGGCTTAGCTGCATGGGATAAGTGGTCAAGAATGTAGCCACGGAGCTGCTGTCAGAGGAGGCCGAAAGAAGGGGGCTACTGAGCGACGGACAATTCGGGAGCAGGAAAGGATGGTCAGCCATCGATGCAGCGGCCATCATGGTTGACAGAGCTCATGCAGCATGGACAAACAGCCACATAACATGTGTGCTTCTCATGGACATTGAGGCAGCCTTCCCGAGCGTGGCAAAAAGAAGGCTAGTCAACTTGATGAAGGTCAGGCAAATGGACGGAGACCTCGTACGATGGACGGAGAGCTTCCTATCGCAGAGAACGGTGGAGATGATTATCGAGGGCAACACCATGGAAAGACACCCAGTGGAGGCAGGAGTACCGCAGGGCTCACCTGTGTCACCTATCCTCATTGCGATCTACACCTCAGGACTAATCAAGTGGGTCGAAGAGTATGTATCGGAGGACAAAGGGCTATCCTTTGTAGACGACCTTGGCTGGGTGGCGACCGGAAACGATCTCAACCATGTCGTCTCGATACTCGAGAGATGCGCAGCAAAGAGCATCGAATGGGCAAGCAGACAAGGGCTACAGCTCGAGACTGCAACTACGGAGGCGGCGCTGTTCACGTGCAGACGCGGCCACAGGAAACACCTCCAGCCAGAACTGACAGCAAAGATAAGAGTCAGAAATGGGTACATACGATTCAACGCGCAGGCGACACGCTGGCTGGGCGTCTGCATGGACACGCATCTGACCTTTAAGGAGCACCATATCCGATGCATGAAGAAAGCCAGGGCAGCATAGGCCAGACTCCGATCGCTTAGCAAGACATACGGCGTTGTGCATCAGAGCGTACGGGCCGTCCAAGTGGCGTGCGTCCAAGTGGTCGCACTATATGGGAGCGAGCTCTGGTGGGACCCCAGGGAAGTAGGCAGGCGAGAAGACCAACAACTCCTCCTCAATCGACAAGCCAGGTCCATCCTGGGCGCGCTGCCCACGACCCCGCAAGGCGCACTAATGAGAGAGTCAGGGCTTACAGCGGCGCCGGTGACCTGAGAATCCAGACAACAGCGATTTGCAGCGAGATTAGAAAACGGATGCCGCAGCAAGCTAAACGAGCTACACAGCAACCCCTCCTCCGGGGCGCCGATATGCAGAGTGGTCAGGAAAGAGCATGAGCATGGCCGGACAATCGAAGGCATGAGCTGGCCGGCCCCGGGCGAAGAAGCAGCGGTCAGGACCACCTTACTGGACGACACCGCTGCAGCCAAAAGCGCCGCGCAGCGCTGGGCAAGGGAGAAAGAAGCCAAAATCGGAGCGGGGTCTGGATGTGGTGGACAGATGGATCGCGCTCAGACAATGGCCGAGTGGGAGCCGCAGCGGTGTGTAAACACAGAACTGAATGGAGGCATCGCCGCAGCTTTCTGGGCACCGGACGAATGGAACTCTTCGACGTTGAACTGTGGGCGATCGGGCTTGCTCTTGATGTGGCGATCAAGAAGAGAGAAAAACTGCAGGTGCATGGAGTGAAGACTGTGGCAGTCTTGAGCAACTCACAGGCCGAAATTGGACGAGCGACACACCTGGAGCCGGGCCTAGGGCAGCGATCGGCGAGGCGGATCAACAGAAGGGCGCGGAGTCTCCCCGCCCACTGCATCGCAACCGAGATCCACTGGGCCCCGGGACACTCCGGCATCCTCGGACATGGAGAAGCAGACCGTCAGGCCAACCTGGCCCGAAACACGAGCGGAAGCACAGTGATAGAGCGGCCATAGAGCTCGGCCTCGAACAGGGCCAGACGAACCTTCGAGGGAAGCTCGGCAGCGAAGGCGGAGTGGGAAGCCGACAAGTGCAGCAAGCACTTCAGATACAGACTCTAGGACAAGGCGGGGACCAAGAGACCTATCCCGATGACAAGTGTGAAACCGCTGCCCGCCAGGTTCTACCCACTGACGTCCAGGCATGCGCCCACTGTGGTCTACCTAAAGCGGTTCGGCCACTGAGACGACGACAAATGCTGGTGGTGTGGAGGGACTGTGGCCCAGACGCGGGAGCACCTCTTCCGCCACTGCAGCAGATGGATAGACCAGCAGAGGACTCTCTGGAAAACAGTGCGACAAACAACAGGCTGGAAAGCGGGCAGATGCCGGCACGTGCAGATCTCTGTGCTCTTCACCACAGAGGAGTGCGAACAGGCGGTGATGGACTTTCTGGCGGCCACTGAGGTCGGGAAATTTCCGCCCAAATGAAGGAGTGGTATGCAGCGGGCTGAGGACTTGGAGGCTCGGGGGCGCCGCTGGCGGCAACGGGATTACACTATTCTTTCTTTCTTTCTTTCTTTCTTTTTTGTCCTTTTTATCTTTCTCTTACCATTCATTTGTCAGCGCTGACGAAGGGTAGTGGGGGGGGAGCTCCGCCATTTCGCCGGCTCGCCCGGAGGCGGAGGGGATATCAAGGTACTGTCATACTCTGATTAGAGTCAATACAGTATGATTAAACAACAAAACATGCTGACTGCCAAAGCCAGAGCCCAATGCCGAGTACCAGTGCCGAGCCCTCCTCGTCGCCATGGGGGCAGGCGAAGCCAATGGGGTCAAGCAAGGCTGGTGGGGGCAGGCGAGGCTGGTTGGGCAGGCGAGGCCAATGGGGGCCGTAAGCCACCGGGCCAAATCCCTAGTCAACAGGGGGCTCCGCTGCTCAACCCTAACCCAACACTGTACTCAAAATACAGCAAGAGACCATTATGTCTTGGCGAAACAGAAACAGCGCGATAAGTCGACTACAACGATAGCAATTACAAAACGGACAGCGGCAATTGATTCTGGACATCGAATTGACCCAGGAGCGAGTGTGCCAGCACTGGCGAGACCGCAGGAGGAGGGCGTGCACGAGGATCCACGCAACTAAGTGGTTTTCACGCGAAGTCTTGGCAAAAACACGACGGACCCAACAGGTCGACAAACGAGTAAGTGACGTCAAGGCATACCCTGGTGGGGACGTGTTTCACAGAAACGATGACCGTATTCAGAGTGACCGAGAGGAGCGCCAGGGACATGGGAGGAGCAGTGGACGGGAGGAGCGACACGCCTATGGATATGGCAATGGAGATTGCGACGGCGGTGACTTCCATCGCCGTGGAGACTGCAGGCGAAGACATACTTGAGCTGATGCAGAGAAACGTGAACAGAAAGCGAAGAAGGAGCAGTGACGTCCCGGCGGCCGCCCGGGCCCTTGGGGACAGGAGGAGCCGCATGGAGCGCGCGGCTCAGCAGCAAGCCAGCGAACTAGCACAACTACACCGAACCGTCGCAAAGATGGCAAACATGCTGGAGACCCACACTGCGCCGCAGGAGGCGCAGTGGTGAGGGATGAAATCGTGGTTGGAGGAAAAAGAGAAAACACGGGATGGGTACCACCAGGATGCCCTGCTGTGGGGCGAGCGCATCACAGACATTGTTGCAAGAGTGGTGGCTGCTACAGAACGGGACCAGAAGGAGGAGGTCGGCCTGGAGGCCGCGATACACGCACACCTGACCCAGTCAGGCGGTCCAGAGAAGCCGGAGGAGCGCCAACAGCTGAACCCCGGAAGGCTGCTCAAGTCTGAGCCAATGCCGAAACCTGAACCAAACCCAACCCCAAAGCCGATGCCAGCACCAGCACGGAGACCAGAGCCGACACCGACGCCGAGAACCACATCGGCGCCGACAGGGGCGACGTCAGCAGCGCCGACCCCAACCAGACGATCGGAGACGGTCCCACCACGAAACCAAAAGAAGCCGGCTATCCCAGCCCCATCCCCGACGACAGCCTCGAGCATGGCAGACAGATGCTTAATCCTAAGGATAGACGAGAGTGTGCCGCTCCCCAAACGGATGGACTAGGAAATTGTGTTAGCGGTCAATTGAGCGCTGTTCCACCAGCAGGCCCCGGCCAACATTAGGATAATGAACGCAAGAAGGAATGCGAAGGGCGCGATCGCAGCAATCACGCACCAGAATGCAACAGCGGAGATGGCTATGGGGTACCGCGATGTCATCATCACGGCTGCGAGGACCGCCGACAGAGGAGTCGTGGATGGCGAAGAAATCTAGACTTGGAAAAGGCTAAAGATCCATGCAGTACACCTCATGCGGTACATGGGAAACGGCACAGAAGGCTGGCAGAAGATGCGAGAGGAATTTGAAGCGGATAACATGGGCATAGCGATCCCCACCCAGGTACGATGGCAGGGGATCCCCCGCACCATCTGAGAGAGGAGGCTGAACGGAAAAATCGCCGCGTCATCGGTAGTCTTTGTCGTAACCGGAAGGAAGCTTGCACAGAGCTTAATCAAGATAGGCATCAAGGCGGCGGGAGACGTGTACCAAGTCGAGGCTTTCACGAATGCGGGCCCTGACAGTAGGTGCGAGCTCTGCTGTGGATGGGGCCACATAGAGAATAAATGCGGCAACAAGCCCAAGTGTGGCTACTGCTCAGGCAATCACCGGTCAAGCTACCACAAGTGCAATGTTGTGGGGTGTACAGCGAGGCAGGGATCACTCTGCGGCCATACGCTGGAGAAGTGCGCCAATTGCAGAGGAAATCATATTGCATTCAGTAGCAGGTGCGCGAAGAAGACCGAACCCGGCAGAGGGGCGCTGCAGAGCAGAAAGACGCGAACAGCAGGACGGGGTCCCACAAACTTAGCTACGCTCACGGCAACGTGGACGAATAAAGTGGTGCTTGGTAGCAGACCTAGGGGAGGAGGGGCAGCAGATGGCGGATAGGGGGAGAAGGCTGATGCGGAGGAAGCGGAGGCAACGGGGGAGGTGAGCGATGTCATGATGACTGAGGCCGAGATTGCGACTACGACCGGGACTGAAACTGAAGCGGGAGCCCTGGATACCGATGATTAGCGTGATCTAGCACAATTGCGCAAGGTTGTACGAGTGGACGATTGCGGCGCTGGGGACGGGAGTCAAACGCAGCGTGGACGTAGTGTGCTTGCAAGAGCCACCGAGAGAAGAAGGATGTAATGGGATCAGCCATTCGGCATACGAAGTAAGAAAATGAAAAAGGGTTTGGACTGCGATACGAGGAGGGAGCGGCCTGGTGGTTGATGAGCGGACGGATTTGAGTAGAGGTGCTAATGATGTTGTCATTGCTACAGACGTCAGGAGGAGAGGGGAGACAATAACGAGGATCGTCAACGTTTACGATCAAAAAGACCTGCAACCTGGGGAGCGACCGGCGCGGAAGCTGAACTGGCACAGAGTCATTCGGCAGGGTGGCACTGTCCTCGCTGGAGTCTTCAACGCCCATAGCACACTATGGGACCCAAGATGCCAAGTGCAGTCGGATGCTATGTTCTGGGAAGACGTGATTGACGAGAATGGACTGGAGATTGGAAATGATGGGAGAGCCGCCCACCACTGGACAAGAGAAGGTCATGAGGGCGAGTCGGTCATCGAGCTGACGCTGGGGAATCGACCAATAACAAAGTGGTCCAAAATGGCCGATGACCACGCCACAGGATCCGACCACGAGGTTATCTAATGGGAGGTGGAAGCACACCGACAGGAGAAGGCGGACCACGAAGGGGTGGTATGGTGGAAAATAGCTGCAATGACGGAGGAGGACGCGAAAGCGGCGGAGAAGCTATGGACAGAGCTAGTGACAGAGGGAGCTCACCTGGATGCAGGGTGCATGGCAGACGAGGTGGAGCGAGAGGCCGCATGGTGTCAGGAGCCAACGGGCAACGTACTCGACACCACCGCAAAGAAAATCCGGATCTGCGCCAGATCAAAGAGGTGGTGGAACACCGACATCAAGAAAAGAAGGCAAGCGGTCGGAAGAGAGAAACGGAGGAGACGGAACTCGTAACAGGCCGCCAGCGCAAAGGCTGAACTCCTGAGGTAGATCCGACAGTCCAAAAGAAAAATGTGGAGTGAGTACTTGCAAAACCTGAGGGGGGCCGAGGTATGGAGAGCAGCACCATACGCGATCCGTCGGGCGGGCACGACCGTGGAAGCCTTAACAGACAGAGAAGGCAAACAAGCAAACACATCACTAGAGAAGGAGGAGATGCTAAGGCGCTCGTCTTATCCTCCGAATGACCACGACCAGTACTACAAGCTAGCTCCTGCGGGAAGCTCCCACATGTGCGTCGCAGAGCAAGCAGTTTAACGAGCCTTGTTTCCTCAATCAGTCAAAAAATCACCAGGGCCGGACAAGCTGTTGTTCGGCGCCACATGGCTGCTCTGGGAGTCGGACAAAGAGGGGATTGTGAGGCTGACGAAGGCGGTCATTCGCACGGGGAGATATCCAGTGGTATGGAAGCGGGCTAGCGGAGTCGAGATTCGCAAGCCTGGCAAAGATCACTTCACGGAGCTGAAGGCATAGCGGTCCATATCGCTGTTGAGCTGCATTGGAAAAGTGGTCGACAATCTAGTCGCTGAGCTGCTGTCAGGGGAGGCCGAGAGAAGAGAACTACTGAGCGATTGACAATTCGGAAGCAGGAAAGGACGGTCAGCCATCGATGCAGCGGCCATCATGGTTGACCGAGCTCACGCAGCCTTGATGAACGGCCACATATCAGGCGTGCTTCTCATGGAGATTAAAGCAGCCTTCTCAAGCGTGGCGAAAGGAAGACTGGTCAACTTAATGAAGGTCAGGCAAATAGACGGAGACTTTATACGATGGATGGAGAGCTCTCTGTCAGAGGGAACGGTGGAAATGATTATCGAGGGCAACGCCATGGAAAGTCATCCAGTGGAAGCGGGGGTCCCGCAGGGCTCACCTGTGTCAGCGATCCTCTTCGCAATCTACACCTCAGAACTGATCAAATGGGCCGAAGTGTACATAACAGAAGCCGAAGGGCTATCTTTTGTAGATGACCTTGGCTGGGTGGCGACCGGCAGCCATGTCAACCACGTCATCACGATACTGGAGAGATGCGCAGCAAAGAGCATCGAGTGGGCGACTAGACGAGGGCTGCAGTTCGACACCGCAAAGATCGAGGCGGCGCTGTTCACGCGCAGACGGGGCCATAGGACACACCTCCTGCCGAAACTGACACCAAAGATAAGAGTCGGGAACGGGATCATACGATTTGACACACAGGCGACACGCTGGTTAGGCGTCTGCATGGATGCACACCTAAGGTTGAAGGAGCAGCTCAACCGATGCATGAAGAAGGCCAGGGCAGCAGAAGCTAGACTCCGAACCCTTGCCAAGATATACGGGGTGGTTCCGGAGAGCGTTAGGGCCATGCAGGTGGTGTGCGTTCAAGCGGTCGGAATATATGGGAGCGAGCTCTGGTGGGACCCCTGTGAAGTAGGCAGGCGAGACGACCTCCAACTCCTCCCCAATTGACACGCTACGTCCATCGTGGGCGCGGTGCGGACGACCCCACAGGGCGCACTAATGAGAGAGTCTGGCCTCACACCGGCGCAGGTGATCTTACACGCCATACAGCAGCGATTCACAGCGAGCCCAGCATACGCATGCAGTAGCATGCGGAAGGAGTGACACCACAACCCCTCCTCCTGTGCACCGATATGCAAAGTAATGAGGGAGGAGCATGAGCATTGCCGGGCAACCGAAGGCACGGAATGGCCGCCCCCGGGTGAACAATCAGTGGTCAGGACCACCATACTCGACGACACCACCGCAGCCAAGTGCGCCGCGCAACTCTGGGCAAGAGAGAAAGAAGCCAAAGTCGGAGCAGGGGTCTGGATGTGGTGGACGGATGGATGGCGCTCAGGCAATGGCTGAGTGGGGGCCGCAGCAGTGTGTAAACACGGAAATGAATGGAGGTCTCGCCGCACCTTTCTGGGCACTGGACGTATGGACGTCTTCGACGCCGAACTGTGGGCCATTGGACTCGCGCTTGACGTGGCGATCGAGAAAAGAGAAACATTGCTCCAGGATGGAGTGAAGATGGTGGCAGTCTTTAGCGACTCACATGCCGTGATCCGACGAACGGCACACCTAGAGTCGGGCCTTGCGCAGCAGCTGGCGAGTCGGATCAACCAAAGTGCGCGGAATCTCCTGGCCCACGGCATCGCAACTGAGATTCACTGGGTCCCTGGACACGGCGGCATCCCCGCGAACGAAGACAAAGACTGTCAGGCGAACATAGCCCGAGATGCGAGCTGAAGAACAGTGATAGAAGCGCCATACACCTCGGCCTTGAATAGGGCTAGACGAATCTCCGAAGGAAGATCATCAGCCAAGGCGAAGTGGGAGGCCGACTGGTGCAGCAAACATTTCAGCTACAGACTCAAGGGCAATGCGGGGACCAAGAGACCTATCCCAATGACAAGGGTAAAGTCGCTGGCCGCTAGATTCTATCGACTGAAGTCCGGGGATGCGCCCACTGGAGTTTACCTGACACGATTTGGCCACCGAGATTACAACTAGTGCTGGAGGTGTGGAGGGACAGTGTCCCAGACACCGGAGCACCTCTTCCGCCACTGCAGCCGGTGGAAAGATCACTAGAAAGAACTGTTGAAGGTTGTGGGGAAGGCGACGGGCTGGAAAGTGGGCAGATGCCGACATGTGCAGATCTCGGAGCTGTTTTCCATCGAAGAGTGCGCCCAAGCGGTGATGGACTTCTTGGTGGCCACTGAAGTCGGGAAGTTCCCCCCCAAAGTGAAGTAGCGGTAGGGAGCGGGCTCAGGGCTCGGGAGAGGCGGGGGCGGTAATGGGGTTAGACTTCTCTTTCTTTCTTTCTTTCCTTTTGTCTTTGTCTCGTTTCATCTTTTCATCTTTCAGCGGGCACGAAGGGTAGCGGGGGGGGAGCTCCGCCATCTAGCCGGCTCGCCCGGAGGCGGAGGGGGTTATTAAGGTCCTGTCATACTCTAATTAGAGTGAATACAGTATGATTAAAACAAAAAACAACTGCACTCAAAATCCGTCTAACAGGAATCGCTAGAAACTAGCCGTTGATTCTGCCTAGCCAGTAGTCGTCATTCATGAACCGGATCGAAACGGATCCCAATCAGCTACACCTGCATTGTGAACCGCTCCAAGCTGCGCGTTTCACAAGCGCGAATCAGTCCCGAATCGCACTGCAAACTGCCGGCCCGAACCGGATCACTACCGAACCGTTGCCAACGCTGCATCTGCATCCAATTGATCGACGGACCGTGCGATCAGTGGAATCACGAAGCGACTGAACGATTGACTGTTCAATGGGAATCAACCGGTCTCCGTGGAACTCCTCGTCGAGCCGGTTTGTCACGGCTGACTTCGACGCTGCACATGGATTCACATGGATTCGTGTAGAGATAGCGGAATTGGGCTGGTTGGGAGAATGTCCGCTGCCGCGATGGGAGGGAGGGGAGGGGAGATTTTGGTGCTTCTGATGATGGCGCAGCCATGTTTCACATTGTGGTGTATGCGCACGAAGAATAAAATCGGATTCATTTACAGATGTCGTGCTGAATCGTGCTCGGCTATCGGTGGGTTCTCTCGCGTGGGGCTCACTTGATATGTTGGCGGGAATGCGACAAGGATATGCTAACTCTCGGGACAGGGAAAAAGTTTGGACACCCCTGTTTTGGCGGATCTATGCACATGGCCGGGAAGTATTAAGCACCTCGCGCAAAAGTGGGTTAAGTATTACCGATTGTTGATCCACAACAGGAGGTACGTGGTGCACTGACAACTGCGTTGGTGTCACCTCCGAAGTCTCCCTCCTGCTCTCATAGCAAAAGTCAGTACCCAATGAGCGATGTCAACCACGTCGTCTCGATGCTTGAGAGATGCGCAGCAAACATAATTGAGTGGGCAAGTAGACGAGGGCTACAGTTCGACACTGCAAAGACGGACGGGGCACTATTCACGCACAGACGAGGCTCCACGAAATACCTCCGGGCAAAAATGACAGCAAAGCTAACAGTCGGAAACAAGTCCCTACGGTTCATCCCACAGGCGACCCGCTGGCTGGGTGTGTGGGTGGACGCACATCTGACGTTCATGGAGCACCACAACCAATGCACGAAGAAAGCCAGGGCAGGAGAGGCCAGGATCTGGTCTCTTCCCAAGACATACGACGTGGTTCCTGAGAGCGTTATGACCGTCCAAGTGCCGTGCGTCCAAGCGGTGGCAATATATGGTAGCGAGCTCTGGTGTGATCCCAGAGAAGTAGGCAGGCGACACGACCTCCAGCTTCTCCTCAATCGACAAGCCAGATTCATCCTGGGCACGCTACCCAAGACCCCACAGGGTGCTCAAAAGAGAGAGTCTGGGCTTACACCGGTGCCAGTGATCTTGGACTCCACCCAGCAGCAATTCGCAGCAAGAATAGAAAACCCATGCAGTAGCAAACTAAATAAGCTACACAAAGACCCCTCATCCGGAGCACCGATACGCAGAGCAGTCAGGAAAGACCATGAGCATGGTAGGACAACCGAAGGCATTAACTGGCGCGACAAAAGTCTTGGCAGAAAGAAAACGGCACAATAAGTCAACAACAACGAGAGGACTCAAAAAACGGACAGCGGCATTCTACTCCTAACTTGTGATTGATCATGGAATGAGCTTCCTAGCACCTTCTGGACCGCCGGAGGAGGGCGCGCACAACAATCCACACAGCAGAGTGGGTTGGCGTGAAGGATTGGCAGAAAACACGACTCACAGGACGCGTCGGCCAGCGAGCAAGCGACGAAGAGAATGAAGAGGCTCGCCTCACAGAAGCGATGACAGAATTCAGAGGGAGCGAGAGGAGTGACCTGAATGCAGGAGAAGCGGGAGACCGGAGGAGCGACGTGCCCATGCATATGGCGATGGAGGTGGCGATACCGGCGACACCTGCGGGCGTAATCATATTTGAGCCTATGGAGAGAAACGAGGACGGAATACAGAGAGGGAGGAGCGAGGCCCAGGCGGCCCACAGCGACTGGAGGAGCCCCATGGCGAGGACGAGATGACAACAGGCACAAACGCTCACGCAGCTGCACCAAACAGTTGGCCATTTCGCAAATCTCTTGGAAGCCCGGGAAGCCCGCAATGAGGAACAGTGGCAGGGAATGATGACATGGATGCAGGAGAGAGAGCAGAAGTGGGACGCCCTCCATGAGGACGACAAGCTGTTGGGGGCGGGCATCAGGAATATGATCGCAAAGACCATGAAAGGGGTAGGACAAGGCCAGCAAGAGAGAGAGAGAGAGAATAAAAGACAAATGACTGCGAGGACGGACGGGGGGGGGCTAGTGGCCTCGCAGCATGCAGATACGACGCGAGAAGAAGAACCAGAGAAGCGCCAGCAGCTGCAGCAGCAACCGAAGCCCAAACTGGAGCTCAAACTGCAGCTTAAAAATGCAACCCGCGCCCAAGCCAAAGTCAGTGCACACACCCGCTCGACAGTGGGAGACCATCCCACCCCAAGTGTAGAGTCAGAGGGCACCCGTCGGCCCAGGCCCCGCCCCGACGGCTGGATTGAGGATTGCGGAGAGATGCCTGATATTAAGAAGAGACGAGAGCGTACTGCTCTCCAATATAATGGACCAGGAAATTGCGTAAGCAATCAACAGAGCGCTCTTCCACCAGAAGGCACCGGCCCACTTTGAGATCATGAACGCCAGGAGGGATGCCAAGGGCGAGATTACTGCCATCACGCACCTGAATGCCACAGCAGCGATGGCTCTGCAGTACCGCGACATCACCATCACCGCATCAAGGACGGTCGACAAAGGAGTCGTGGATGTCGCAGCGAATGAGTCCTGGGAAAGGCTAAAGATCCATGCCGTCCCTCTCGTACGGTAAATGGGGAAGGGCACGGAAGGCCTGCCAAACATGCGAGAAGAATTCGAAGCGGAGTATGAGGGCATACTGATCCCCACCCAAGTGAGGTGGCTGGCGAACCCCCATACCATCAGGGAGAGGAGGGAGAACGGGGAGATTGCCGCGTCATCGGTAGTTTTCGTCATGATGGGGATCATGGTGGCACAGAGCTTAGTCAAGAAAGCAATCAAGGCGGCGGGGGTGTGGTACCGAGTCGAAACGTACAAGAACAATGGACCTGACTGCAGGTGTGAGCTCTGCTGTGGGTGGGGCCACATTGAGAACAAGTGCGGCAGCAAGCCCAAATGTGGCTACTGCTCAGGCCATCACCGCACGAGCGACCACGAATGCCATGTGGTGGGATGCACTGGACGGCAGGGATCACTCTGTTGCCACTCGCTGGAGACGTGCCCTCAATGCAAATGATACCATATCGCGTTGAGCTGCAGGTCCGCGAAGAAGACCAAAGCCACCGAAGCGGCGCAGCAGAGCAGAACAACAGGGCTAGCAGGACGATCGTCCACGAGTGCAGCTCGGGACATGGCAATGGCAACGGGCGCGAACAGAGTGGCGCTTGGCCCTAGGCCCCAGGTGGTGGCGGAAGGAGGGGGAGTTGGAGATGAAGAGGAGATGGCGGACGTGGACGAAGAAGAGGAGCCAGCTGGCGAGGCAGGAGACATCACGATGGCTGAAATTGGGACTGTGACCAGGACCGCGACTGACATCGAAACTGTGACCGAAACGGGAGCCCTTGCTACCAATGATCAGAGTGATCCAGCACAACTGCTCAAGGTCATACGAGTGGACAATTGCGGCGCTGGAGACGGTAGTCGAATGCAGGGCGGGGATTGTGTCCTTGCAAGAGCCACCGAGAGAAAGAGGAGGTATTGGGATCAGCCATTTGACATATGAAATAAGAACATGAAAAAGAATTTGGACGGCGATACGGAGAGGGCGCGGCTTGGTGGTTGATGAGTGGACGGGTTTGATCAGAAGTGCGAACCAAGATGTCATTGCCACCGACGTCAGGTTGAGAGGGGAGAGGATAACGAGCATCATCAACATGTATGAACATATGATCACGCAATCGGGAGAGAGACATGAGCGAAGGTTGAACTGGCAGAAAGTGATTCGGCAGGGCTGCACTGTCGTCGCAGGGGACTTCAACTCCCACAGCAAACGATGGGACCCAAGATGCCAAGTGCAGCGGGATGTTGCGTTCTGGGAAGACGTGATTGATGAGAATGGACTGGAGATTGGAAATGACAGCAGGCCCACCGACCATTGTACAAGGGAGGACCAGGAAGGCGAGTCAGTTACCGACCTGACGTTGGCAAACCGACCAATAGTCAAGTGGACCATACTGGCCGATGACCACCCCACTGGATCTGACTCTGAGGTTATAGAATGGGAGGTGGGAGTAGACAGGCAGGAGGAGGCGGATCATGAGAGGGTAGTAGGGTGAAATTTGGCTCCAAGGACAGAGAAAGATGTGGAAGCAGCGGGGAAGCTATGGGCGGAACTAGCGAAGGAGAGAGCTCAAGTAGATGCAGAGTGCACAGTGGACGAGGTGGAGCAGGAGGCCACATGAGGTCAAGAAGCAATGAGCAGCATTCTCGATGCCACAGCAAAGAAAATCAGGATTTGTGCCAGATCAAAGAGATGGTGGAATGCTGACATCAAAGAAAGAAGAAGGACGGTAGGGAGAGAGAGAAGGAGAACACGGCACTCAGACGAGGCTGCCCGGGCGAAGGCTGAGCTCCAGAAGTTGATCCGGCAGTCCAGGAGAGAAATGTGGAGTGGTTACTTGAAAAACCTGAGGGGAGCCGAGTTCTGGAGAGCGGCACGATACGGTAACTCCCGGGCGGGCATGACCCTGGAGGCCTTTACGGACAAAGAGGGCAAGCAAGCAAACACATCATTGGAGAAGGAGGAGATGCTGAGGCACGAATCATTCCCCCGGGACGACGGTGACCAGTACGACGAACGACCTCCAGCGGGAATCGCACACACCCGCGTCACTGAGCAAGCTGTCGAGCGAAGCTTGTGTTCTCAGTCACTCAGGAAGGCACCGGGAACAGACAAGCTGTCTTTTGGCGCCATCCCACAGCTCTGGAAGTGGGACAAAGAGAGGATCGTGAGGCTGACAAGGGCGGCGATTCTCACACGAAGACACCCTGCGGTAAGGAAGCGGCCTAGCGGCGTGGTGATTCGCAAGCCTGGCAAAGACGACTACCAGAAGCTGAAGGCCTACCGCTCCATATCGCTGCATAGCTGCATGGGAAAAGTGGTAGAGGAAGTAGCCGCGGAGCAGCTGTTAGAAGAGGACGACAGGAGAGGGCTACTGAGCGACGGACAATTCGGTAGCAGGAAATGAAGGTCAGCCATCGATGCAGCGGCCATCATTGTCGACAGAGGTCACGCAGTTTGGACAAATGGCCATATACCAGGCGTGCTTCTCACGGACATTAAGGCAGCCTTGCCGGGCATGGCAAAAGGAAGATTAGTCAACTTGATGATGGTGACGCAAATGGACAGAGACCTCATACGATGGACGGAGAGCTTCCTGTGGGAAAGAACGGTCAAGATGGTAATCGAGGGTTACGCCATTGAAAGACACGCAGTGGAGGCAGGGGTCCCGCAAGGCTCGACTGTGTCACATATGCTCTTTGCGATCTACACCTCAGGACTAATCAAGTGGGTCGAAGAGTATGTATCAGAAGCCGAGGGGCTATCCTTTGTAGATGACCTCAGCTGGGTGTCGACTGGACACGATGTCAACCATATCGTCTCAATACTTGAGAGATGCGCAGCGAAGAGCATTGAGTGGGCAAGTAGACTAGTGCTGCAGTTCGACACTGCAAAGAGGGAGGCGGCATTGTTCACACGCAGACGAGGCCAGCGGACACACCTCCTGCCAACAATCACAGCAAAGATAAGTGTCGGAAACGAGTCTGTACGGTTGAACCACAGGCGACGCGCTGGCTAGGCGTGTCGATGGACACACATCTGACATTCAAGGAGCACCACAACCGATGCGTGAAGAAAGCCATGGCAGCAGAAGCCAGGCTCCGAACCCTTACCAAGACATACGGCCCTGTCACTGAGAGCGTAAGGGCCGTCCAAGTGGCGTGCGTCCAAGCGGTCACACTATGTGGCAGCGAGCTCTGGTGGGATCATAGGGAAGTAGGCAGGCGAGACAACCTCCAACTCCTCCTCCGTCGATAAGCCAGATCCATCCTGGGCGCGCTGGCCACGGCCCCGCGGGGTGCACTCATGAGAGAGTCAGTGCTTACACCTGCAGGAGTAATCTTGGACTCCAGACAACAGCAATTCACAGCGAGAATAGAAAACGCAAGAAGTAGCAAACTAAAGGAGCTACACTGAAACCCCTCTCCCGGAGCACCGATATGCAGAGCAGTCAGGAAAGACCATGAGCATGGCCGGACAACCGAACGCATGAACTGGGCGGCCCTGGGCGAAGAGCCAGCGGTCCGGACTACCATACTGGACGAAACCACAGCATCCAAAAGTGCCGCATAGCGCTGGGCAAGAGAGATAGAAGCCAAAGTCGGAGCAGGGGTCAGGACGTGGTGGGAAGATGGATTGCGCTCAGATGATGGCCGGGTGGGAGCCGCAGCAGTGTGTACACACGGACATGAATGGTGGTCTCGCCACAGATTTCTGGGCACCGGACGCATGGAGGTCTTCGAAGCCCAACTGTGGGCAATCGGACTCGCGCTTGCTGTGGCGATTGAGAACAGAGAAATATTTCAGATGCAGAGAGTGAAGACGGTGGCAGGCTTCAGCAACTCGCAGGCCGCAATCCGAAGAGTGGTACACCTTGAGCCAGGCCCAGGGCAGTGACTGGCGAGGCGGATCAAGAAGAGGCCGCAGAGCCTCCTCGGGCACAGCATTGCAACCGAGATCCACTGGGTCCCGGGGCACTCCGGCATCCCCGGAAACTAAGAAGCAGACCGCTAGGCAAACTTGGCTCGAGACACAAGCGGAAGCACAGTGATAGTGCTGCCATACACATCGGCCTGGAATAGGGCTGCACGAATCCCCGAGGGGAGATCTGCAACTAAGGTGGAGTGGGTGTCCGACCAGTGCAGCGAGCACTTCAGCTCCAGATTCAAAGGCAAGGCGGGAACCAAGAGACCTATCCGGATGACATGCGTAAAGCCGCTGGCTGGCAGGTTCTACCAGATATGGTCTGGGCATGCGCTCACTGGGGTCTACCTATAACGGTTCCATCAGCAAAAAACATTTCCGTCCGGCCGGAATGGCTCCGTCAGAGTGGACGCGCTCCCTCAGAGCCGTCAGAGACACCCCGGTGGCGCATTACTCCGCTCTCGGCGTCAATACCACGCGTCGTGTTGCATATCGCCCTCCGATCGCAGTTTCGCAGTTTCTTCTTGCACTGTCGGTCTCCTATTTTAAACAAACACTCTGGCGTTGTGGGCAACTGCGACCATACGTCGGAATGGGTTCATTGGGTACACGCATGCCTCGGGATTGCAATGGAATGGTTGATGGTGCGAAAATCTCTCCTCGCGTTCCTTCTACAATGATCTCGAGGAGCGTAAGAAGAAGGTGAGAAGATATGTTACCACCCGGCCGTGAGGATCCACGCAATTTCGAGGATCCAAATCTCGGACCGCGCGAGTGAGACTGAAAGTTGGGAAAGATAGAGTGTGTATTTTCGTTGTATGACAAGATGAGATGAAAATGAGATGCTGTCTATCTACCCCTGGGTCTCCCGAATATATACTCCGCGTCGCTCATTCCACCTGGGTTACCCCTGTATCTCCGTACACCCACCGTCACTCCTTAGAAACATACTTGGAGGCCGTTATTGAGCCAGTTGTAGAGATGCACTTGTAGGCCGAGATCAAGTGACTTGAGAGATGCACATGGAGGCCGAGATCGATCGAGTTTGGAGATGCACTGGGAGGCCGAGATGGACCGAACTCTGAGATGCACTTGGAGGCCGTGATTGATCGAGTTTGGAGATGCACTCGGAGGCCGTGATTGATCGAGTTTCGAGATGCACTGGGAGGCCGTGTTTGAGCGAGCTTGGACATGCACTTGGAGGCCGTGATCAAGTGAACTCAGAGATGCATTCCGAGGGTGAGACCGAGCGAGTTTGGAGATGCACTTGGAGTGTATGATCAAGCGGGATTGGAGGAGTACTTGGAGGCGGTCGATTTGGAGGGAGGCGCGACGGCAGCTGAGTCTCTATTCATTGGTTAACTTGTAATTGTGGGAATTTAGAGAGTTGAGTACAACATCCGCCGAGACATGAGAAACTGGCTGGGAGTGGGAGACTGTCGATCTTGGGATGATACTGTACTTGGTGTATGCTGTACTCTGTGTTAACCCATGATTATGGCAGGGAGAGATAGAGAGGGATGATTTAACTTCGTGTTCTTAGGTGATGGTACAGGTGCGCACAAGAAAGAGAGAGATCAGAGGAGATGGGGGAAATCATCATGAGAGACTGGGACTTACGAGAATTTCGTGTGCGAGTCAATTGACCATCCCCGATATGGCAGGTTCACGTTCCGATCCGGCACGAACAAACACCGATACGAGGTCTTCCGAACCCAATCAGGTAAGTCGTACCCCTGATTTCTCATATCCGCTCGTATCCTCCATATCGCTCCCATCTTCATCCTCCATCTCTCTGTCTTGTCCACAACTCAACCATCATCGCAGAACACAAAGTTAAGTCATCCCTCTCGATCTCTCCATGACATGATCATGAGTTGACACCGAGTACAGCATACACCGAGTACAGCATACACCGAGTACAGCATCCACCCAGCATTGTGTGTCTTCCCTTCATTCACATGATCACCAGATGACCCCTGAATGTAGCTTCAGCTTTCGGCGTACCTCCCTACACGATCGACCGCCATCAGCCAGCTCTCCATGAGAGCTCAAATGTAAAGTCACATTGTCACATTCCCACAGTTGCGATTGAACTAACTGATGAATAGAGTCTCATCACCCGGTGTGCTGTCCGTCAACCGCCTCCAAGTACTTGTCCAATCTCGCTCGATCACGGCCTCCAAGTGCATCTCCAAACTCTCTCGATCACGGCCTCCAAGTCTATCTCCAGACTCACTCGATTACGGCCTGCAAACTTCGCACGATCATGGCGTCCAAGTGCATTTCCAAACTCGCTCGATCCCGGCCTCCAAGTGCATCTCTGAGTTCACTCGATCTCAGTCTCCAAGTGCATCTCCAAACTCACTCAATCACAGCCTCCAAGTGCATCTCTGAGTTCACGATCACGGCCTCAAAGTGCATCTCCCAACTGGCTCGATTACGGCCTCCAAGTTTGCACCATCACGGCCTCCAATTGCATCTCCAAACTGGATCAATCACGGCCTCCAAGTGCATCTCTGAGATCACTCAATCTCCGTCCCCAAGTGCATCTCAAACACGCTCGATCAAGTATATCTTCAAGGAGCGACATCGGTTGTACCGAAATACAGGGGTAACGGAGGTGGATAGTGTGACGGGGAGTATATTCAGGAAACCGCAGCGAGTCCAGATATAGCGTGTGTAGATCGGTAGCTATATAGATACATAGATACATAGATGAGAATACAAACTGAATACTTGACTGTGATTCGAGGTGCTCCCAGACATGTCGCCGGCGCACCCAGGTTATTCGCTGGCGGTCCCAGGTGCTCCCAGGCTTGTGGTCGATCGCCAGGCATTGAGCAAATGGCTTCAGCATAACTGCGGCCCCTGGGAAGAGTGTAACACACGTGTCGTTCTGATGATGTGTATACGTCACCACAAAGTACAGGAGGTACGTATGCAAGGCGACCCGTTGCCGTGGCGACAGGTCGGATGTAATTCTCCGTCAGAGCGTACGATGTCCCGTCAGAGGCGTCAGAGCCGTCCGGAACACCCGTGTGTTTCAGACGGAAATTAGGGTCATTGCTGATATTGGCCGCCGAGATCACGACAACTGCTGGTGGTGTGCAGGGACAGTTTCCCAGACGCAGGAGCACCTCTTCCGCCACTGCAGCTGGCGGAGAGTCCACCAGAGAGAACAATGGAAGGCGGTGAGAAAGGAGACGGGCTGGAGAGCGGGCAGACACTGGCACGTGCAGATCTCTGCGCTCTTTTCCATAGAAGAGTGAGACCAAGCGGTGATGGACTTCCTAGCTGCCACTGAGGTCGGGAAGTTTCCGCCCAGTTGAAGTTGCGGCATGGAGCGGGCTCATGGCATGGGGCTCAGGTGCAGCATTGGAGGCAGCGGGGCTATACCATTCCTTCTTTCTTTCTTTCTTTCTCTTGTTTCGTCTTGCTTTCTGTCTTTCTCCTATGTTTCGTTTGTCAGTGGGGACGAAGGGTAGCGGGGGGGGAGCTCCGCCATTCAGCCGGCTCGCCCAGAGGCGGAGGGGATATCAGGGTCCTGTCATACTGTGATTGGAGTCAATACAGTATGATTAAACAACAACAACAGCGAGCGAGTTGGGAGATGCACTTGGAGGTCATGATCGTGCGAACTTGGAGGCCGTAATGAAGTGAGTTTGAAGATACACTTGGAGGCTGTGATCGAGCGAGCTTGGAGATGCACTTGGAGGCCGTTATCAAGCGCGATTGGACGAGTACATGGCGGCGGTCGATGGACGGCGCTCCGAGTGATGAGACTCAATTCATCAGTTAGTTAACTGGCAACCGTGGGAATGTGGCAATGTGACTTTAACTTTGGGCTGTCATGGAGAGCTGGCTAATGGCGGTCGATTGTTTAGGGAGGTACACCGGAAGATGAAGCTTCATTCAGGGGTCACCTCCTAATCATGAGAATGAAGGGAAGACCAACAATCTTGGATGGATGCTGTACTCGGTGTATGCTGTACTCGGCGTATGCTGTACTCGGTGTCAACTTATGATCATGGCATGGAGAGATAGCGAGTGATGACTTAACTTTGTTTTCTGCGATGATGATTGAGTGGTGGACTAGAAAGAGAGAGATGCGGAATAGATGAGAATGTTGTAGAGGATACGAGGGGATATGAGAAATCCGGGGTACGACTTGGCTGATTGGAATGGGAAGACCTGGTATTGGAGTAATTACATGCCGGGTCAGGACTGGTACCTACCGTATCGGGGATGTTAAATTAACTCACACACAAAATTCTCTGTGTCGCTGTTTCTCATGATGATTTCCCCCTTCTGCTCCCATCTCTCTCTTTCTCATCCTCAAGTCCACCATCACCTAAGAACACGAAGTTATGGCATCGCTCTCAATCTCTCCATGCCATGATCACGAGTTACCACCGCGTACAGCATACACCGAATACAGCATACACCGAGTACCGCATCCACCGAGTACAGCATACACTGCATACTGCACACACCACGTACTGCGTACACTACATACTGCATCATCCCAAGATCATAGCCACCGTTCTTTCTGGCAGAAAGGTCTGCATCCATAGTATAAGGTCTCCGTCCATTTGCCTGACCTTCGTGGACTTGACTAGTCTTCCTTTTGCCAAGCACGGGAAGGCAGTCTTAATGTCCATGAGAAACACACCTGTTATGGGGCCGTTTCTCCAAGCTGCATGAACTCTGTCAACCATGATGGCGGCTACATTGATGGCTCACCAAGCTTCCCTGCTTCCGAATCGTCCAGCACTCAGTAGCCCTCGTCTTTCGGCCTCTTCTCAAAGCAGCTCAGTCGCTACTTTCTCGCCCACTGTGCCCATGCAGCTCTGGAGAGATCAGGAGCGGTATGCCTTCAGCTCAGTAGCATCGTCTTTGCCAGGCTTGAGAATCACCACCCCGCTTGCCCGCTTCCATTCTGCTGGGTGACTTCAGTTGCGAACTGCCGCCCTCATCAGCGTCATGATCCTCTCTGTGACCAACTTTCAGTGGTGCCGTATGGCGTCCAAAGTCAGCTTGTCTGGTCCCAGTGCTTGTTTCACTGACTGAGAATATATGGCTCGCTGGACTACTTGCGCAATGACTCTTGTGTGTGCGCTTGCAGCTGGAGGCAGTTCGAAGTACTACACCGTTGTTTGGGGTAAAGGATTCGTACCTCAGCATACCCTCCTTCTCCAATGCTGTGTTTGCTTGCTTGGCCTCACCATCTGTTAAGGCCTCCAAAGTCAGGCCCGCTACAGGGTTCAAATATCTTGCCGCTTTCCACACCTCGGCTCCCACACTGCGTTGAAAGTAATCGCCTGTAAGGCCGTATATCCGTACATGGCCGTGTATGTGAGTATATGGAAAGATACGGTTGCACAGGTGGATCTGGTATTATAATAGGGTAGTAGATAGGTAGGATTATCGCTAGCGATCACAGAGAGATCGCGAGTCGACTATATAAGGTTGGCGGTTACCCGAACCTGGACACGTCTGGTGCCATCTGGCGAGAACCTAATCATGACTGCCATTACATCATCCTCCCCTTTAGGAGCAGACCCCCTGGGCTGTCACGTACATATATATAATAAGAGAAACCCCACAAAAAGAAATAAAACCGATGCATACACCTCCGCACGACTCAATAAGTATCATAACCGATCAGTGCCCTATGAGCAGCCTCACGGCGGATTCAGTGCATGGGGAAACTTCACTCTCAAGGGTAGGTGGTAAAAACCCGTGCTGACGCCATTTATACCTGCCCGAGATCCATAAGAATGTAAGTAAAGTGGAACCCCCGTAGAAAATGTCCAATCCCACACGTCCAAGTCCAATCAGCGTGGAGGGTTCCTCGGATGCTCTCGGTGAAAACCTTCGACCAATTCCTGCGCATTCCCGAGATTCTCCGCAGGCTCCCAGCTAGTCCGTACGAAACTGTAACCCGCTCATTGTACGAGATATTGGAGCTTCTGGTACTGTCGTTTAGGGTCGAGGATCCGGTCAACTTCCCATTCGTCAGAGTCGTCGACCACCGTCGGCTACGGTTAAGATGGCGACTGGCCGGCGGTAGGAGTTGTATAGGGGTCGAGCAGAAAGACGTGGAAAACGTTGTGCTTCCGGATTGTATACGGAAGGTATAATTTGTAACCATTCGTATTGATGACCGTACATACCATGTACGGTCCTGTCCGTTAGTAATCCAAATCCTATCACGGTCTTTTCGTGGGGAAGTGCGACGTTGAAAGCAAGATCATATCTCCAACCTCGCAAATAACCTCTTTGCTGCCGGCGTACCTGGTCTGATTGGCTTGAGCCTCCTGCAAGTTCTCACGCAGGGTTTGGTGAGTCTCCTCCAAGCCAGCTGCGAAAGTGTCTGCTTGGATCTCTGAATGCAGGCTAGATGATTGCTTCGGGGCCATAAAATGCATCACTGGATGGTAGTGGTAATTTGCCCAGAATGGAGTCATCCTCGTAGATGTGTGTATCTCGTCATTCTAAGCGAATTCGGCAGGCGACAAGAGTATGACCAAATTGTCCTGCTCGTAGTTGCTGAAACCCCGGAAGAACTGCTCCATCGTCAGGTTTTGACGCTCCGTCTGAACGTCTGTCTGTGGATGGAAGGCTGCCGAGAGCCGATGGTCAGTACTCAAGTGCTAACATACCCGGCTCCAGAATCGGCTTGTAAACTGGGCGCCGCGATCTGTGATTATGTTGTCCGGAACGCCATTCTTGAAAATGATGTGTTCAAGGAAGAGCCGGGCCAATTCCGGGGAGTCAATATCATGCCGGCAGGGTAAGTAGATCGACATCTTTGTTAGTCGGTCCACAATGGCCAGAATCCCGGTGTAGCCCAAGGCCGTCGAATCTGCCAAGTCGGAGACGAAGTCCATCGTGACGCCTTCCCATGGCCGTGATGGTCTCTCCAAAGGCGTGTTGATCCCGTACCTGGCGTGCCGAGGTGCTTTGATTCGGTGGCATACTTCGCAGCCGCTGACATACTTACGTACACACGTGTCCATTACTGGCCAGTAGAAATTCCTAGATACCAGCTCAGGAGTCTTAAGAGCTCCAAAATGACCGGACTCAGGGATGTTATGGAATAGACTTAACACTTTTCCCCGTAGAGAATCGATCGCTGGAACGTATATCCTCCACTCGTAAGTCCAGACTCCCCAGACGACTTTCCATTGGTTCTCTTCTTTGGCGGTATCTGTGCTGTCTATCATTGGTCGGTCGACAAGCTTCGCTGAGACGTTCACGGCCAAAAGGTCGGAAGCCTGCGCCGCGATAATTGCTGCCATGTGATCGTCGTATGGGTCCACTGAGACGGTTGAGAATAGTCATTCAAGAGGCCTTTCGTAGCCGATCTCATGATCGGGTCGTCTGGATAGGCAATCAGCCGGGTTCTTGCTACCTTCCAAGTGCTCAATGACAAAGTCATAAGCCGAAAGACATTCCGACCACCTGGCTTGTCATCTGGAGTGGAGTCTGGATGTCTGGGAGTATTCGAGATTCTTGTGGTCGCACCGAATTAAGACAATGTAATTGGTGATCTCGAGGTAATACCGCCACTGTGTTAGTGTTTCCACAATGGCCAATAGCTCCCGATCATAAGTGTCGTAATTCTGTTCTGCTGGAGAGCACTTCCGGGAGTAGACATTGACAGGGCTGAGAACCTCAAAAACATCCTACTGATTGTGAAAGCCTGCAATCGCAAATACACTCGCGTCCGTTTGGACAATGATCAGCTTGGCCGGATCAAAATGCTGGAGGATCCGTGCCTTGGTGAACGTTCTTTTCAGTTTCCCCAACGCCAACTCGGCTTCACGTGTCGATTCCCATTTGGCCGATCCTTCCGATTTCGTTCCGCGAAATGTCTGTGCTTTCTTTAGTAATTCCGGGACTGGAAATGTCACCTGGGCATATTTCCGGATGAATCTTCGGTAGAAGTTCGTGTATCCGAGAAGCTCCAGGACATCACAAACTGATTGCGGTGTCAGCAAGTCCTCGATTGTGGAGATTCGGTCTGATTCCATGCCGACTCCATCGGGAGTGAGAACAAACACCAGGAAGCCGACTTCCAAAACTCCGAATTGACACTTCTTGGCTTTGCAATAGAGACCAAATTCCTTGAGTCGCTGCAGCATTTGGCGCACATGCTCCTCATACTCCTTCTCATTGGCAGAAAGGATGAGGATATCGTACAGGGAGCATAGCACGAAGTCGTCAATGTATGGCCGTAGGTAATCATCAGTGTAAGAATGGAGAGTAGCCGGTGCGTTTGTTAGGCTGAATGTCATGAGTTGTTATTCGAATTGGGCGTAATGCGTTCGGAAAGCTGGTTTGTGTTGATCACCTTCCTTGATCCGGATGAGATTATAAGCCCTGCGGAGGTCCAGGTTCATGAGGATCCTGCCCTCAGGCACACGGTCAACCATCTCTGAGATCAACAGAAGGGGATACTAAATCTTCACCGTCGCCTTGTTAAGCGCACGATAGTCGACACAGAGTCTTAGTCATCCGTCCTTCTGCTTTGCAAAAAGAACCGGCGCTGCCGCCGGCGATGATGACCGCAGAATAAACCTGTGGTCTAGGTTTGCCTCGATGTAAGCCTGTGACGTCCTCAACTCAAACTCCGATAAGTTGTAAATCCGCCCATATGGCAAGTTATGGCCGGGATCCAAGTCAATTGCATCGCTGGTTGACCGATGCGGGAGAAGTGTCTCCGCCTGTGTTTGACTGAAAACCTCCACAAAATCTCCTTATATAGGCGGGATATGTCCTCCATCGTCTGTAGGCACTGTCTTTGTCGTTTTGCCGGCTCCATTTGCAAACATTAGTTCTCAATACGTAATATATATATATAGAGCTGTAAGGAGGAATATCCAGGAGCCCGGATTTCAAACGGTTTGCCCATGGAAGAGCCAAGCCCCGCCGTCCAGTACTCCCTTCGTGTCTCGGCGTGCCGGTAGCAGTCATTCAAGGTTATCATGTGGGCGCTCATCTGCAGCAACTACCGCCGCTGCTCCCTACTCGCCATTCCAGCGCCTGGGGCCTATCTCACTCACCGTCAGTGATGCCTTCCACGGTCGCTCGCAGCAGCACTGTACAATCTCCCAATCTTAGGAAGAATGTCCCGACGACCTGCTCACTGGCAGTAGATCGTCAAAGGCAGTTGTTCAGAGTATTTGAATGTCTGGGATGCGGCCACCTCTTTCGAATCACTTCTCCTCCCTCGCCGTGGATCCTGGTACATTCCCGGGACATTTCTGATGCTCTACCCGGTCCACTGCCACCACTTCCGCCCTCCTTGGGGTTCACAGAGCCAAAAGTCGACCGCTTTCCCAATCGATGTCAGGATTCTTGGACGGGAACCAAGGATATCCCAAAACCAAGTCGTAAGCTCGCATGGGCACAACTAGCACCTCCGATTCTTGCACTGGTGATAAGTGCTCCATATACTGTACCGTGAACGTTGTCTTTCGACTCTCGCTGGCATGAGCCATTCCGTGGCCATTGAGGCCAAGGGTCGTGACCTATACTGGTTCATCCGCTAGACCAGGACGTTTTCGCAGTCTTGGTGCCATAAAGATGCTTGTCGCGCCGCAATCGATGAGAGATCACACCCGTTGCAATTTCCCACTTCCTTCTCTTATAAAAACATCGTGACCAATATGGGACGTGTCTGGTTTGGACGCGCCGCAACAGTACTGACTTGACATGTGAGCTTTTGGGCTCTCCAACACCACCCTTGACTTTAAAGCGATCCGATGAGGTTGTATGCTGTCCATCGTCGCCATCAATGTCTGCATTGCCAACCTCTCTAAACCCAATTCCGCCTGGTCGCACCTCTCCCTTTGGGCCACATGCCGAGAGAGGCCTATGAGTTTTGTGGCCCTTGATTGTCGAAAGACTTCTGTCATTTGATTTGGTGTCCTCCGTCCATGTTTGGGGCTAGTGTCTGGTCCTGCTGTTGCGGTGGGTTACCTCCTCATGAGTATTTAGGGCAGAAGCTCGCCTTGTGGTTCGGAGATCCGCATCGCAAGCACTTGCCAGTAGAACTTCGGCCTTCCAAAATTTCCATTGAGACCCATGCCGCTGGCTGTAATCCTCATGATTGTCGTCTGCCCCCTGATATGCCGTGATTGTTTGATCCCGATTGGCCAGATTTCCCGCCGCCTGTGGTGTCGGCTGCCTCAGAAATCGAAGACCGGTAGCCTCATTTGCCAACTTTGGAAGATGTGTCCGTGGGCTATTTCTGCAGCTGTTGCTGCTGCTGTTGTTGCTGCTGCTGTGGATTCTGGTTTTCGACATGTGTAACTTCCGATGCCGCGGCCTTATCGAAGAGTTCTTCAAAGGTGTCAAATCTGCAACAGGCAGGCGTCATCGGTCAAACTTTATTCTTGAGAGAGTTGTGGAGGCCTGCCCAGGCAATGTCGTAGAGGACTTCTTCATGCTTCTGTAGATTCCACCCAGCCTGTCTCCAATTAGTTTTCACACGATTCGCATAGGCTCTGACCAATTCTTGTGGAAGTTGTATGTATTCCTGCATCGGCGTAATCACTGCCACGCGTCGTCAGGCCTTGACCCCATAAACCTTGGTCATCCCTTGTGAAAAGAGGTCGAAGTCCTGTAGGCATGGGTCGGATCCCGCATATGAGTAGACTGCCCATTCTGAAGGGTCAGTCATCGCCGTCGGTCTGAGTGCCGGGTTTTGGTGATTGCTCCGGGCGTCCAGAAGAGAGATCGCGTATTTGACATGATCGGGTCCACCGCGTGGGAATGAGTGGCCGAGGGAGTTGAAATTCGAGAGAAACGCCTCCAGAAATGGGACCAGCTCTTTCGCGATGCTGCAGTACTGTAAAGGGTCAACCATCTTGTAGATATTCGGTCCTGGGCCAGCGATGGTTCGTTCGGCTGGTTCCGCGCTGTCGGCAGCCCATTTGTCCCGTTCGGCAGCCATTCCTTCCTGCTCGGCAGCCACCCGCTCCCGTTTGAGTTTCGGTTCTGCTTTCCACTGGGCTTGATTTTTGAACAGCATTTCCAGGATCAACCGGTTATGAGTAGCCACGTCTAGACGGTCGTTGTCATTAATATGGGAACTGATATCACGACAATCGTTGTCAATCGGGCTATCTTTGTTTCTTTGACCTCCGAGGTCATTGTAGAGGTCAGCGTCATCGTCATCGTCAATTTCGGCCTCCGGTAAGACCATTGGAGTAGCATGTTATGCTGTCAATGCCGCTTCCTGCAGAGTGTCATCACACTCATGGATGTCAGTGACGCGCAATTGAGTTCTGGTAGACTTCTTTGCAGGCATGTTTTTGATAAAACGCATAATATTGTTGCGACGCGTCAAAAGTGGTAAATCGTGAGATCCCGTGAGCTAAATGTATCAAATTGATTAAGAGCAATAATAGTGTAAGGCCGGATATCTGTATATGGCTGCGTATGTGAGTATATGGAAAGATATGGTTGCACACGTGGATGTGGTAATATAATAGAGTTGTACATAGGTAAGATCATCACTAGCGATCTCAGGAAGATCATGAGTCGTCTATATAAGGTTGGCAGTTACCCGGCCCCGGACACGTCTCGTGCCATTTGGCGAGAACTTAATCATGACTGCCATTGCATCGCCCCCCATTCGGTGCTCAGACTGCAGGATCGACTCCTAGAGCTCTGCTTGAACACAGGCAGCCTCATCCAAATTTCGTCTTCTCCTTCGCTCTGTCCCCGGCATCCTTCTTCTTTGTTTGATGTCGGCATTCCACCACATCTTTGACCTCGCACAATGCCTAATTTTCTTTACCATGGTGTCGAGAACACTGCTCATTGCTTCCTGACACATTGCGACCTCCTGCTCCACCTCTTCCTCTGTGCACTCTGCATCTGAATGAGCTCTGTTCATGACAAATTCCATCCATAGCTTCTCCGCAGCTTCTGCGCCCTTCTCCGTCATTTCAGCTATATTCCACCCTACTACATTTTCATGATCCGCCTGCTCCTGCCTGTCTACTCCCACCTCCCATTCTATACCCTCATGGTCGGATCCAGTTGGGTGGTCATTGGCCAGTATGGTCTACTTCACTATTAGTCAATTTGCCAACGTCAGTTCGATGACCTACTCAGTTTCATCGTCATGTCTTGCCCAATGGTCGGTGTGGCTGCTGTGATTTCCAATCTCCAGTCCGTTCTGGTCAATCATATCTTCCCTGATTTCAGCATTCTGCTGCAGGTGGAATCTTGGGTCCCGTGGTTTGGTCAGGGCGATGAAGTCTCCGGCTAACACAGTGCAGCCAGGCAGAGTGACTCTGTTCTAGTTGAACATTCGGGCTGGTCTCCGTCTCTCTCCCAACTGCGCGTCGTTTTGATCATTGGCATTGACTAGACTTGTCATCCCTACACCTCTTCTCCAGACATCAGTAGCGATGAGATGGACGGTGGCCCCTCAACTCAGATTCGTCCGCTCATCAACGACAAGTCCACTCCCCTTCCGTATCACTATTGAAACTCTTATGGTTTGTAATCTTTTGTAAGCCGAAGGGCTGATCCCTATCGCACCACATTCTCTCGGGCGCACTTGCAAGCACACTACATCCACCCTGTGTTCGACTCCCTGTTCCAGCCCCGCAATGGTCCATTGGTATGACCTCGCACAGTTGTGCTGGATGGCTCTAATCGTTGGCAGCCAGGGCACACAGTTCATTCGGAGTTTCCATACCAGTCGCATGCCAGGTCGCAGTTTCAGTGTCGGCAATCGTGATGTCTCTTGCCTCGCCCACTACCTCCTCCTCATTGTCCACATCCCCTATCTCCTCTTCATCTCCCCCTCTGTCGAGCACGCCCAGGGGCCTAGGGCCAAGCGCAATAATTTCCGAGCATTTTAACATGTCCCTAGCCACACTTGTGTATGCTTGTCCTGCGAGCCCGGTGTTTCTGCACTCCTAAGCCGCTTCGGTGACTTCCTTCTGCTTCATCCCCCATCATGCTGAACTCAAAATGATTTCGTATGCAATTTGGGCATTTCTCCAGCACGTGGCCACAGAGTGATCCCTGATTTGCAGTGCATCGCACCACATTGCACTTGTGGTCACTTGTCTGGTGATGGCCTGAGCAGTAGTCAAATTTGGGCTTGCGGCCGCACTCATTCTCCAAGTGGCCCCACCCACAGCAGAGGTCAAACTTGCTGTCCGGTTCCTGGTACATGAACGTTTCGACTTTGTACCATACCCCCACCACCTTGATGCTGTTCTTGACTAAAGGCTGTATAACCTTCCTCCCCTTGACGACGAAAACTCCAGAAGATGCGGTAATTTCTCCGATCTGCCTCCTCTCTCTGATGGTACAAGGGTTCGCCAGCCTCCATACTTGGGTGGGGATCAGGATACCCTTGTTGTCCGCTTCGAATTCTTCTCGCATCTTCTGCAGGTTGTCAGCGCCTTTCCCCATGTACTGTACGATATGTACTGGATGAATCTTTTGCCTTTCGCATGACTGATTCTCTTCGAAGTCCATGACTCCTTTGTCAACAGCCCTTGCTGCTGTTATGATGATGTCCCGGAACAGCCGAGCCTTATCTGCTGTCACGTTTGGGTGCTTGATTGCAGCAATGACGCCTTTGGCATTCCATTCGGTGTTCATGATGCTAAGGTGGGCCGGTGCCCACTGGTCGAAAAGCGCTCTGTGAATTGCTGACACAATTTCCAGGTCAATTATATTGGAGAGCTGTAGACTCCTGTCGCTTCTTAATATGAGGCGTCTCTCTACCATGCTGGTTCCAGCTGTTGGGGCGGGGCCTGGGCCCCTGCTGATGTGTGCCCTCTGACTCTTGGCTTGGTGTGAGACGGTCTCCCACTGTGTAGTAGGTGTTGGTGCTGACTTTGGTTTGGGTGGGGGCTGCGGTTTAGGCTGCATTGTGTGCTGCAGTTTGCTCTTCGGTTGCTGCTGCAGCTGCTTGCGTGTCTCTGGTCCCTCTTCTCAGGTCGTATCTGCATAATGGTAGACCACTAGCCCCTCGCTGTCTGTCCTCGCAGTCATTTCTCTTAATTTCTCCCTCCCCTCCTGGGCTTGTGCTACCCCTATCATGCTCTTTGTAAAGGCATACGCCCGTGTATGGCCTCGTTGGAAGGTATATCAGTAGATACGGTTGCAAACATGGATGTCCATATTGTAGAGTAGTGTAAAGGTAAGATTATCGCCAGAGATCAAAGGCTCGTGGCGGGCCGACTATATAAAGCGGGTATTACCCGGCCCTGGACACGTCACGTGCAGCCGAGCCATTACATTATCCCCCTCTTTAGGTGCAGACCCCCTGGGCTGCATAATCCCATACAAGAGTAGAAAGAATAACAACAATCAAATAACCGTTCAACGTACGCAAACGTACGAACCCATAAGTCCTACAAACGATCACTACCAGATGGTAGCCATTCGGCGGATCCGGCGCACGGGGAAACTCCACCTCCACTGGACATGTCTCCGGAGGTGGTAAAAACCCGTGCCGACGCCATTTGTACTAGGCCGAGATCCAAAGAAGTACAGAGAAGAGAACAGAAGGAAGGAACATCCAAAGTAACACCATCCTCCATATCTCCACTTAACGAATGTCTGGCATCCGACCATCCAATCTCGCACTCGTAACTCGTACCAAGCGTAGGTCATCGTCGGAATTAGAAACAGTAATCTCTGTGAAATCCCCAATCATAGTATGAGCCTCGTCTTGACTCGGCGGCATCGATGGCGGCTTCCGCTCACTGCTCATCATCGCCATCGCCGTCGCCATCGGCCTTCGCATCAGTATATCTAACTTGTAAGCATGCCAGTAACCGGTCATACTCACCACACTTTCAAGTGCACTGGCACTTGAGTTCTCCCAATTCCTCATGAACTCCGCAGGCCCTGCCCATCAGTGATCATTATTACCGCTATGGAAGCTTCTGCTTCCTGTATCATAGCCGTTGGTGATGGTCAATCATATATGACCTCGTATCTAGCTTGTAAGCTTCTCATGAAATGGTCATTCATACCCTATATATTCAGGTGCGTTTGCGCTCCCCCGAGCCTCGTGCTCTCCAGATCCTCGTGCATAGCTTTATAGGCCAGCCTGGATATCTAACATCATCTCTTGAAGCCGGTGGCTCTCACACGGTGCCCGTTAGTAGTTATATTCATATTCCTTCAGCATCGGCCAAGCAGGCTGATAGGCCTCCAATATGGTCGTTCGGCATTCATTTCGGTAAGCCGTTTGGTAAACATCCCAGTCGGTGCCTTCGGTAGAGGGCTCCCGATTATCCTCTTATTCAATCCCAATGTAGAGTCATACGGCCATGATCTTGGTCGCAATGCTCAGTCATCATCTCTTGGTAGTTGTCTCAACTGTCTCTCATGATGCCATTCGGTGACTGTCTCTCGCGATGTCGTTCGATAGACTATTTGGTACCTTCGGAACTGCTTCGGTAGACATCATTGCACTCGTTTGGCATAGATCAAACTCGTTTAATTTTCGCATCATTTCTCCGGTGCTCTTGCAGTCACACTGATCATCCTCCAAGTCGGTGCACTTGTAGGTACAGTTGACATCCGCCCTGTGCTCGGGGCACTTATCCTCTCCAATTGCTCGCCGGCTTTCCTCCGGGCATACTTTCCGCTCCTTCTCCAGGCGTGCTTGCTGTCACTTGAGATTGTTGACTAATCTCCAGCTGTGATTCTCTGCCGGTAAGTGCGCTCCAAGGTGCTTCCTCCCAGCACTTCCGGTAGGGTGATTGCTTGCAGTAGGGTTGGTTTTGATTCCGGTACGGTCATCCCGCTTTTGTAAGCCGTAGCTCTGCCGACGACTAATCCATCACGGCTTCTTCGGGTGCCATATCGTTTGGCTAGGATTGATTCTGAAGTTGATTTCCAGTAGCAGCTGTATATCTCGAGATTGTCGATACTGAATCAGGAGCGCCGAGACTGAGTCGCGATCTCATTCGGGATTGTGACTTGCGCATGCGGCTTCTTGATTCATTTGTAGGTGCGTTTGCCATCACTTCTCTGGGTGCACTTTTCGCAGTTGCTAGCCTTCTCTATTGGTGAATGCGTTTCATGGTGCTTCGTTCCTGCATTTCCGATACGGTAATTGCTCGCGGTAAGGGTTGTTGCGAATCCGGCACTGTCATCCCCCTCTTTGAAGATCGTTGCTCCACCAAAGATTAATCTCGTAAGGCTTGTGCGGTATGGGCATTGTAGCTGTAACTCGGGATCTGATTCGGGATTGTATTCGGCATTGCAACTCGGACATGTAGGTGCATGATTCGGTATCTCTGAATAGTGCTCTGAGTGGTGCTCTGAATAGTGGTCGGTATCGTACTCGCTGGAACCATACCGCCGGCAGTACATCGTGTATCTGCGTTCCATTGAAACTTCGTAGTTTGAAATCAAAGTCGTGATCTCGAGAATGGTATAACTTCGCATAACCACAATATCTTCATATATGAAGGAGACCGATTGTCATCTGTCTCCCGTGATCCATCTCCTATCAACCATCTCCTGTTAACCATCTCCGGTCATCCACCTCCGGTAATCCATCCATATCAGGTCGCAATCCATATCCAGCCGCGATCCATCTCCGGACGGGATCCATCTCTTGTCAGCCATCTCTAGCCGCAATCACTCTCTGGCCGCGATCCATCTGGTCGCGATCCTTCTCCGGCTGTGATCCAGTTGGTTCCGGCAATTCGTTTCCACCCTGTGCATAATTCCGCTCGTATGGGCAGCATTCCGTGACTTCTCCTGTAGCTCTGTAAGCTCTCTAAAGGTCATCTTTACTAACCTCCATAATGTCCGCCTTCCATTGACTCTTCATCGCAGTCCCATAATCCATCCGGTGACATATCGTCCATCATAAGACAATACCCACTCATCGATCCGTCCATGTGGCATGGGATCTTTAAGTCCAAATCCATGATCCGGCCTCGTGAGCCCGTGATCTTAATCCACGCAATTGCGTGAATATCGCTCAACTTGACTCAACTCAACTGAAAACTCCATTCAACTCCACTCCGCTCAATTGTAATCCGCCCATATGGCAAACTGTAGCCGGATTGCAAGTCGATTGCATGGTCAATTGACCGATGCGGCAGGAGTGTCTTTGCCTTGGCTTTGTTGAAAGCCTCCACGAAATCTCCGTATATTGCTGGGATAAGGATAAGTCCTCCATCGTCTGTAGGCACCATCTTTGTCGTGGTGCCGGCTCCATCTGCAATCATTAGTTCTCAATTCGTACTAGATATGGAGCGGTATGAAGGAATATCCAGGAGCCCGGATTTAAAACGGTTCGCCACAATAGGGCCAAGCCCCGCCATCCAGTACTCCCTTCGTGTCTCGGCGAGCCGGCCACGTTTACACGAGTATACCCTTGGGAACCTTTTTCCAGCCGTTGCCACCGCTGCTCCCTGCTCGCCCGTCCAGTGCCTGGTGCCTATCTCACCACTAGAGATGCCTTCCACGGTCACTCCCAGCAGCCCTGTACGAACTCCCACTCTTAAGAAGCACGTCCAAACGACCTGCTCACTGGCCAGTAGATCGTCAATAGCAGTAGCTCCAAGTATTTGTATATATGATGTACAGCCACCTTCGGAACGCGCCTCCTCCCTAGCCGTGATCCAGGTACATTCCCGGTGCATACCTGATGGCCTGCCCGGTCCACTGCCACCTCTTCCGCTCACCCTGGGGTTGCAGAGCCAAAAGTCGAATGCTTTGCAAGTCGACGCTAGGATTCCTGGCCTGGTACCAAGGCAACTCCTATC
>Ga0307512_10000870_pt1 | contig 44460 bp, 46 predicted proteins | sample 14_EM_MG_FD_200267 | JGI IMG/M metagenome (GOLD analysis project Ga0307512, IMG submission 200267) | Populus trichocarpa ectomycorrhiza microbial communities from riparian zone in the Pacific Northwest, United States - 14_EM | ecosystem: Host-associated > Plants > Roots > Unclassified | place... | reverse complement strand
GGAGTTTCCCCGTGCGCCGGATCCGCCGAATGGCTACCATATGGTACTGATCGGTTGTGGGACTTATGGGTTCGTACGTTTGCGTACGTTGAACGGTTATTTGATTGTTGTCATTCTTTTCTACTCTTGTACGGGATTATACAGCCCAGGGGGTCTGCACCTAATGAGGGGGACAATGTAATGGCACGGCTGCACGTGACATGTGTCCAGGGCTGGGTAATACCCGCTTTATATAGTCGGCTCGCCACGAGCCTTAGATCTCTAGCGATAATCTTACCTTTATACTACTCTACAATATTGACATCCACGTTTGGAACCATATCTACTGATATACCTTCCTACGAGGCCATACATGGGCGTATGCCTTTACACAAGTCTAAAAATTGTTGACGCTCCATTGATGCTCATTTTCAAGATGCGGCAGGGAGCCTGATACTAGAATTTTTGACTTGAAAGGCAGCCAATACCTCATTTATGAATGGCTGCAACCAATCACCACTTAGGTTACCCAAGATGCATAGCCAAAAATCATTGACGCTCCGTTGACGCTCACTTTCAGAATGGGGCAGTGCCCGTGTCCTAACCTGTTTTGCCAAGGAAGTCTGCCATTAAGTTAGTTATAGATAGCGGTGACCAGGTAACATTTCAATTCCCGTACTTACAAGACCAAAAATTGTTGACGCTCAGTTGATGCTCATTTTCAAGATGGTGCAGGGAGCCTGATACTAGAATTGTTGACATGAAAGGCAGCCAATACCTCATTCATGAATGGCTGCAACCAATCACCACTTAGGTTACCCAAGATGCACAGCCAAAAATGGTTGACGCTCCGTTGACGCTCATTTTCAGAATGGGGCGGTGATCGTGTCGTATACATTTTTGCCAAGAAAGGCTGCCAGTATGATAGTTATGGATAGCAGCGACCACGTCACCTTACAATTACTGTACTTACAAGACTGAAAATCGTTGACACTCCGTTGACGCTCATTTTAATGTACCGTGTAGTCAAGATCTGCTGCCGTTAATAATTGCAATCATGAATATTTGAACTCTGTGGATGTGTTTCAGTGTGATCAGGACTGGGCTCTATGGCATAGCCGAGCCGAGTAAAATTCCAGCAGTAGTCGCTCTCATCCGGTTTAAATTTATATATCTTGCCATATAATGCATACTGCCCGCTATGGCTCTGTTTATTGACCAATATTCTCACGCGACCGGTCAATATTCATCCATAATGCATCTCTAAATTAAATGCTTGGTCAAATTACATAACGAACTTGGTGATAATACATTAACGCATTCTGTCCTACTTTGTCTTGATCCCCATATTCCTCCTCGTTTCCATTATACTGACCGTCATCAACTCCTTTTCAACAATCTTCTTTGATCGTCGTATAGGCCGAATCAATCCAGCAAATTCGGTGCGGCACTCACACTCGGCTGCTCCAGGGTTTCTGAATCCTCAAAGCTGTTCTGCAGTTCCATATCTGATTAATCGTCTGCCTCCCAGTCGTCTTCGCTGTCGTTTGGATTATCCAAGTCCCCATTCTAGTTAAGCCAATTATCAGTGTCTGAAATGCTTTCAGGTGAGCTATCCCCATCACTTTGAGCAGGATTGCTGTCGATTCATTTGATTCGGCGGACATTCAATACTGGCGCTCTTCCCACAGGGAGGTTCTTTGCAGACAAAGCTGGAGGTACAGGTGATTTTTCCGACAATTTAAATGCAGCTGCACCATCATGTTAAAAGTTTGACCAGGATTCTTTGAAGATCTCCGCAGTATCTGAAATGTATCCTATGGGTGTCATTTGTTTATTTTGAGCGTGAGATTCCGTCTGTGTAGCACGGAGGTTTTGGCTACCCTGCCACATCTCCAGAACATGGTGGACCTTGGCCATTCGATGCAACTGCTTTTCCTCTACCTCTCTCTTCATCTCGACGTGGTTATTAGTGCTGTTTGGTTTCAATACCGGGTTATAGCCAGCCAGTACTCCGATATTGGCTTGTGCGAACTGCCCTACTTCAACTGTTTTGCGAAGAGTCCCGCCTGTGGTTTTCGACTGCCTCCACCTGATCAGATCTCGCCCAAAGGAAGAACTGGCCTTCACTACGACACCGAGAGGTATGATAGGGAATATGTTGCGACCCACATTGGAGAGATCGGCGTAGTGTGAGTGAGGTTCTTCTTGCTGCCGCCATCAGTCGGTGATATCCGGTAACCAAAATGTTCTACTAATCTCCATTTGGTCGGAGTGGTAATCATTTTGATTCGTATGATTTTGCCCCAGTACTGTGGTAATTCCGGAGGTGAATTCAAATAGAGCCTTGCGGCTGTCAATACGCGTGCTGCACAATCGCTTCGTCCAGCGGTCATTTCGGCCCCCTCGTTACGCATTAGGTATGCTTCATCATCGCTGAACAAATCATATGGATTGTAAGAAGATCGACCAGATCTAGAAGCCAGTGCGGAGAAGCTGAGATTGTTGTTCGGTATGTTTTCGGATTCGGTGAGCGGCAAACCTCTGGGTTTGGTGCAGTATCCGTTCTCTGCATACTTCAGAAAGGCCTTGTGGTATTGGGTACTATAGGAAGTCTCATCTTCAGGAGTAATATCCATTCCATTGTCCCACTTCCTAAACGATCGCAGTTTCCGGAAAGAATGAAGGATGTGTGCCAAAATGAGAAGCATACCGGTCGTTGTAGTCACTTTAGAACAATTTTTGGACACCTTTGTCCCCGCACACCCCACAGCAAAGAATAATTCTTCTTTCCATGGTGTCTTCTTCGTGGCCAAAGCTCGCATCATACCATCCATGTGATCAAACATGTCATTGTAAACAGTAATAATGTGATGCAGAGTAACAGTATGCCGTTTTGACATCCACAGGGTCCAGTATGGCAATGGCCGTAAAACCGCCATTACATACTTGACAATAGTCCCCTCATCCTGTGTTGTGAAGAGTGGCAGGTAATGGCGTTATTTTGGGTTTTTAAGCCAGTCGCGTATGAATTCACTTAATAGGTAGGCGCGCTAGAGCCACTCCAGTGTCGATTTCCAACATGTCTTCACATCCATAATGGGTAGCACTGCAACCTGGACGTTTGCTTTGTGACAGTCACTGAACATGTTTCGACGACCAGGTGTCAGCATAATCAATACAACAAGCATTCTCTGCTATATGAAGGTCAGTTTGAGCACTTTCAAAATATCTTGAAATACGTACTTTCTCGATTATCTTTGCTAAACCTGGTCTCATGGCCCACACCTTGTTGATTCTAGCATTGCCCTCTTTTCAATGTCATTGACTCTTCCCAATGTCTGTGCTTGCATTCTCTCCAAATTGCTGATTGCATTCATGGGCTTCCCAAGACTTGGTGCGGCCTTTTACACCTAGAGTGCTCAGGAATGCGCCCAAAGCAAGCTGAATGACGTGCGCCATGCAGGGTATGTGGTTCCTCAATGCGTGCCACTCGATTGGGGAGGACTCAAGGGTAGTTTGTAGTTCGCGAGTCATCAAGTCATTTGAGGAAGCGTTATCGCTTATAATTGCAAGCAAACAGCCATCAGTCAGCTCAAAATAGTGCAGGACTTCCTTCAAATGTCCAGCTAGCCATGCTCCCGTATGCTGACACTTCAACACTAATCCTTAATGAGCTTTCGAAATAGCAAAAGAATGGGCTATCAACCTCATCGAATGCCAGTTGTACTTCTGCCAATGGCCAATGTGTATCCGAATAATAAGCAATGACCAACGTTATTATCAATTTGTTTGTCGATGTCCATCCGTCTAAACCTAAACTGTGTTGTTCCTAGACGGCTGTTGCTACATAATTGCATGCACTGTCAGTGTGTATACCCTCCGGCAAATATTACTCAGGGTGCTAGCTGACGGTAACACCAATTCGCTTCGTAATGCATTGTATGACCGTTGTAGCTCAAGGTTACACACTGCGTTCCATGGAATATGAGACAAAACAAAACCTAACATCAGGTAGCCATTGCAGGTGTCTTGGTGAAATTCGGCAGTTTGAAAGTCCTTTTCTGCCAGTTTAGGGCGTTTTGTCTGCCATTTCAGTAAGTATACTTAAGAGCTGAAGGGTAAATTTGGATTTCCTTTGCGAACTGACAATTGGAATACCTCGACTTCCTTGCCGCTTGAGCATGGTCAAAGCTGTTTCGTCGACCGTTGAACTAGTCAATTCGGTCACTTCTGACACTGTGAATTTGTTTAATTTTGCGATATGCACTTTTGCCAGCAAGTGTTTGCCCATTGAGCTGGTCCCATACTCTGATAGGTGGCGAAGAACTTGATGCCAAACAATACATATGATGCCGGGGCTGCCAGTCTCCTCAATTTCGCAGTGTAAATACAATCTCCACGAAGGCGCATGTCTCGAGTTATTCCAAGCAACAGGCAACTTCGAGACTTCATTCATTGATGCCCACCAAGCATCGAAGATGATTTGCAAAGTAAGGTCGCTCGAATCACGAATTACGACACCTTCATTTTTTCCATGACCTCTAACAACGAGGTATTTAGAGATTTTGAGTTGGACATGGTGGTAGGAAATTGAACTCTGGGTAATTCAGTCTGGGTAACTGTCAAAAGATCGGTTCTAGTCATGTAGAACGCTGGTTCTTAAATATTGGCTTTAGAGATACAAGTAAGAAAAAAGTCAGACCTGTGAGACATCGCATGCATATTTGAGAAGTTGAATACAAGGACATACAAAGACGAGACAGTTGCGATATCATTATTAGCATTTTTGCCCACAACGGCAGCCAATAGTACCATTATGGGACAATGCTGTTGCATTGCTGCCTACTCATCCAAGATGCAAGCCCAAAAATCGTTGACTCTCTGTTGACGCTCATTTTTGGGAGGTGGTAGCGATATCGGCACCAGCATTTTTGCCTAGAAAGGCGGCCAATAGTATGATTATGGGAGTATGCCGTCACACAGCCCTTGAATTATCCATGATGCGAGACCAAAAATTGTGGACTCTCCGTTGATGCACATTTTTAGGAGGTGGTAGTGATATCGTCACTAGCATTTTTGCCCAGTCAGGTGGCCAATAGTATGTTCATCGGAGTGTGCCGTTGCACGTCCCTTGAATTGTCCATGATGCGAGACCGAAAACCGTTGACGCTCCGTTGACGCTCATTTTCAGGAGGTGGTAGCGCTATCCTCACTAGCATTTTAACCAAGAACGGCGGCCAATATTATGATTATGGGTGTATGCCATTGAATGGCCCTTGAATAATCCATGATGCGAAACCAAATATCGTTGACTCTCCGTCGACGCTCAATGTTAGGAGCTGGTAGTGGTATTGTCACTAGCATTGTTGCACAGAAATGCAGCCAATATCACAATTATGGGTGTATGCCGTTGAATGGCCCTCGAATTTTCCATGATGCCAGACAAAAAAATGTAGACCCTGCTTTAAGGCTCATTTTTAGGAGGTGGTAGCGATATGATCATGGGCCTTTGTGCCTGTAAAGGCGGCCACAACTGTCATTATAACTTGATGCTGTCGTGCAGCCTAGTCATTTAACAAGTTGCAAGAACAGATATCGTTGACGCTCCATTGAGGCTCCGTTGACGCTCATTTCTAGGATGGGGCAATGGCCGTGTCCATGCTTTTTTGCATCTAAAGCCGGCCAATAATCCCTCCTTGAATTGAGGTGACTATGAAAGCCCTTGATTGCCGAACAGATCAAACTAAAATCGTTTACAGTGCATTGATGCTAGCTTTAGAGACATACCACCATTCATTCGGTGCGCAATAATTTTTCTTGAAGATCATACCGTCACTATCGACAGCCGTTATACCGTTTCTTGGTAGAATCATTTGTATCCAAAGGCATCAAGGCCTCTCAGTATCTGAGCCAACACTATTCACTTCATCAGTCCGATAAATGACATAGCTCCTTTGTGTTGTTGCGCTTTTAGCCGGAATATTACAGCATATAGATCGATCAACTAATTGTCAACTTAAAGAGCCCGACTTCCTAACCTGGCTTTTTCCAGCTCGTTTTCTTCAATTTCCATGACGTACCATAAGCAATTCCGAAATTCTCAACCATGTGCAGCAGGTCTGAGCCGAGAGTTATACAGTTAGCTGCATGAACTAATGCTGCGTAACAGCTGCCATTGATCAGGGTTCGGACTGCGCACCAACCGCTCGTCCAATGAGTCATATGACATAACTGAGTTAAACTTTGTCTGTGAATTTTGTGTCAATTTTATGTTTTGCTTTCTTATGTAACCGGAATAGGCAAGTCAATATCAATTCTGCTCGCCGTCTATCAACTAGATTTGGAGTCTAGAACATTCGCATGGCCCATACGGCTCTTGCACACAGACTGATGAAATATCATGTCTCACAATTTGGTCACTGAAATCAGGAAACAGCTGACACGTAGCAAACTAGGTACACAAACTGCTTTCCCAAGAGAGAGGTCTTCAAAACTGACTATTTGGCTATCTATACCTCCGACGATGCGGGTGCCGTCACCATATCTTTGTGCTTATCCAATATCTATATGATAATTAACAAGGGTTGCTTCATGCAGGGGTATAAGCTCACGGGTTCAACAGGCTTCGCATCCTGAATTGGCATCAACTAGGTCGCCACATCGGGCAAAAAAACCGGTATGAATTGGTGTGACTGTGGTTTCTCCGAACCGAGCCTCATTTGACTACTTCCGGGTCGAGAAGTGACTGCTGTCATTGGCCATTGTCCTCGGACGATATCAAGAGTCTCCATATTCTCTCCAAATGTTGTCAGCGATAGTGTGGCTGCAGTCGTGTCTATTTGAGGCTTAACAGCTGCCAGAACCCTCTATTCGTTAATCCCGTACTTCATATCCCACTCACGAAAGTAGTTGGCTGCATCCCCCCAACCCGGTTGGGTCAATTCGTCAAGCTTCATCTGCTTCTGCCGAAAACTCTCCAGGCGGTGCTGGACTATTTTGCATAGTGTGCCCATCACCCAGCAAGGTTCATCATCGTCACTCAGCTTCCGAGCTCTGTATGATCTTCATCACATTCCTCGTCTTCCCCAACCTGCTCTCTATCGGAACTTGCAAGATCGCTCAGACTGTCTCCAATACAGTTCAACAACTCTTCAAACGTGGTATCTGGCATCCCGGTTGTCGCGCCCACATTTTCAGCAGCAGTAGTCATAGCGTTCAGCTCTTGCCTAATCGCTGTCTCTGCGTCTTGAACTCGCTTTCTTGCCACAGCGGTCTCTTTCTCCACATAATCCTTGATCCATTTCTTTTTCTCGTCGTTGCTTAAAAACCGCATTTCCTGTCTTTTCTCCGCCACAAGCTTCTTTTTGGATCGCAAGTCGCGCAATGCTCCCAACACTCGGACCCTGTCTACCTCCAACTTGCTCTTGCATACATTCACGTGATGACATCGACGTGTCGACTTCTTTGTCGATTTGCCATATGTGCCTGCCGGATGTGGAGAAAAGTTCTTTTTCGGAGCATTGACCATTGTACCGTGTGTTGACCTTGTTGTTGGGCGAGATGTACGATGTTGCAAGAAATGGACCACATGGAGGCAAGCTGAGTCTTCTATGTCAAGGTTCGTATGTTTGATCAACTCAAACACAGAAAAATCTGCGTTTTGACCGTCATTGCGGTTGGAATAGTGACACGAATCTTACATTATGACAAGATAGTTAGACTCTGTTTCATGTAAGATCACATCTATGTGTTGAGACAAACATCACCAGACAACCTTTCCGTCGTAGAATTTCCTGTGTATATATATCAAACATGAGATATCAGCTGTCGTTCACTTCAATGTATCTCTGCAAACAGACAAACAAACTAACATCATCGGACCGACTTACTGCAAATTGCGGGACCGTTGGAATAACCTGCCATTTGCAGCGATAAGCACCAGGATATACCTTGAGTCGAATGTGCAAGTTGACAGTCATTCGTTACCTTGTGACCTGTAGCTTACTATATTCCTCACGACTTTCCACTTGTCATTATCATCTTCCTCACCATTTCCACAATAGCAAATCATGGCTCCACGAACACCTCAGCCCGATGTGATACAATCCGAATCAAGCCGAACGACAGGCGTTTCAACAAATGCGCCTCGGGCTGAGACACAGCAGGAACCAAGACACCTGTTAGTCCACCGCGACGCTGCAATTACAGCGACTGAAAACATGGCCCAGGACCGACATTTGAACATAGTACGTAAGACCGGACGCAACAATAATAGGCAGCAGTATGCAATCGGCTGTGAGTAGCTCCATATCGATATAGATGTCAGTCAACTAAGAATATAATGTACAGCTGGTGTACGTAGTGAGCTCCGCGACCAATTTATCACTGCCCGCAATGGCAAACCTCCATTGTCGACAAAGGCATTTGTCTGCCCAGTCCGCGAAATCAAACATTCTGATGTCGTCAACTCAGGGACCTTCGTGGACGAATGTTGGGATAAAGATCCCCGGGAGTGGACTAAACAGGCTTTAAAGACTCTAGAGGACACTATGGGGTCGTATATGGTTGAGGTAATAGCCGACACTTCCTTCTAGAAGCGGCAACTAATTTCTTGTAGGTTTTCCACATGTCTGCGACTATGGCGAGGCAAGGAGGTTGGCTACAGCTGGAACAGTGCGGCAAGCGCCTCGCCTTGAATATGGCGAAAATTGCCAAAGGAGAGTTTTCGCTTGCCGCAATAGAGGAAACAGAACAAGTAATTAAGAAACCTCGTGCCGAAGTCCGACAAAAGAAGAAGCGAGGAGTTGAGTTTCCTGGGCATAAGAAGGTGAAGGCTGCGACAGAAAGACACCCAGCAATGGTTTATAAAAATCATACGGCCGGCTGCCTTCCATGCCAAAATGGTACAGCAAAGAATCCGCAGAAACATTGGATGCACAAAGGAACTGATGCACCTCCACCAGAAATGGAGGCATCTCCGGCCAAAAGGTAACCTCCCCACGGAACGCCTCCTGCGCCACCAGGTGACAGTGACGGAGATGAAAGGTATGAAATCGAAGGTACGCCATCCAAGTGTGTGTATTTACATTCTCCATTTCCAATCACTCAATTTTTCAATCATAATGCATATGCCAAGGATAGCAAGCGCGATAAAGATTTTATTCCAGATTTGCTGAGTACGCTATCTGCTGCGTGGAAATACCACTGATATTGATTTTGAAGATGACGACAGCCTTTTGAGCGAATCTGAGGGTGAAGACGACCATTGATTGAAAGGAACAGGATATTTTAGAGGATATATTTATATGCACAGTGAAAGAACAATGTAGTGATAAAGGAAAACATACATGAAAAGGATAGAACGACTGCCAAAACACAGTAATTGATGTTCTATGCCAAATTCAATGGTTGTGAAATGCGCAAATGCCTGTGGCAAAATGAGCGTCAACGGAGCGTCAACGATTTTTCGTCCTGTAAGTCAGGTTAATATAATGTGAATTACTTGTTGTTATCACTAATCATTATATTGGCCGCCTTGTTAGGCAAAAGAGAAAGTAACTTCCTCCCGGCCCCATTCTGAAAATGAGCGTGAACGGCGAGTCAACGGATCGCAGTCATCTATATTCGAGGTTTTGGTAGCCTTTATACCCTAACAAGCAAGAGTTGGTCTCGCGACAACCTCCCGGACAATCACAATGTAATTGGTTTCCAATCCTACAACTCAGTGATCCTAAACCTTATAGCCTATAAAAGCGGTCAAAACTCCATATATAGCCATGAGCGGCCTTCTCGCTCCATGATTGACGATCATGCAAGGCCACAAATCGTTGACGCTCCTTTGACGCACATTTTCATGATCGGGTAGGGAGCGTCTCGTTTTCTCTTTTGCCATTACAGGCTGCCAATAAATAGGTTATGCATAACAATGGACAAGTAACTTTGCAATTACCTCATATACAAGACACAAAATCGTTGACGCTCCATCGATGCTCATTTTCGGAATTGGGCAGGGAGCGCATTACAATCTCTTCTGGTTTGACATACGGCCAATACCTCATTTATGATGGTTTGCATCCAATCGCCACCTAGATTATTACCCATGAAGCAAGACCCAAAATCATTGACGTGCCAATGACTATCATGTTCAGGATGGGGCATAGAGCGTGTGTCGCTTGTTTTTAGTTACAAAGGCGGTCGATTCCTCCAAAAAGGACAATTCCCTGCCATAGTCAATATGTTACAATTCGCAGTAGAGTATCTGAATTCGACAATGAATAGACAAACCTGACACCCCGAACCGGAGATTGGAACCGACAGATCTAGGCCAACCCGGCGAACCATGCGGGTTGAGGGTTACGGATCCGGGTTTGGCCAGCGAAGACGCTGCAGGTCGGGTTTTTGGATGGTTCGGGAACCGAAACAAACCATTTTTCCTGTCCAAACCCGGACCGCTAGTGGGTTACCCCGACCCCTTGATAACCCTGGACAGGCCACTCTGTCTTGTTGCCAACAATATTCGAGAGATGTGTTCCGTCAGAAGTCAAGATCAAGTGAACCAGTGTATGCACAACTCTGAGCGTTAACCAAACATCGATTAGCACGGTATTACTTGGGAGTATCTCTCCTTACCTGTGTCTCCCACAATCAGTACCCAGTGTGCATTTCAGTATAGAGGCGTTTCGGTGGCGTATCGCTCGTAACGCAATGCTGAGGAGCATACATAAGATGCTCTGCGTAGGCTTCCTGCAGCATCAACCATCTCATGCTTTTGATGATGTCTTGACTCCAGTATTTGATAGGGCATTGGTGATTGTTATTCCATCTCATATCCTCGAGAGTGTGTAGTTCCCACTCCCCAAGAGCCTGATCATCTGGCATGCTAGCCATGAGCTTTTGGACTTCATCCCCATTTTTGAAGCTTAGGAAACGCAGAGTGGTGTTTGCTTCCTTCAGCATGTTGTCATAGTACATCTTCATGCCCTTCATCTTGATACCACACTGGATATAAGTGTACTCTACACAGGTCGCAAACGGGTAGTAAGGATTGATTTGTAGGTTCATCTCAAGGCAACCCTAAGCGTCTCATTCCCATGATTCAGCGATGTAATCGATCAGCAGAGCGCCAGCACAAATATATAGTTCTGTCCGCGGCGTAGGAGGTGGCGGTGGTTGAGATTCCAAGTCTGCAGTGTTTTCAATATGTTCGAGGTACGGAAACACATCCAAGTCATCAACTGAATCTTTGATAGCGTTGAATTCACGACGCTGAGTGTGTTCAACGTGGTGGGGCACGCTCCAATATTCATATTCTTCTGGCGTGCAACTTGAAGCTGTTCAGGATGGTGTAATTTGATATGATTATGTCACCAGCTATCTGAGGTGAACGTCTTTATGCATGAAAATTCGGGGCAACTGAAAGGGGTCATCTCAGTCATTGTTGACGAGCAGTGAGGAGTGGAGTATACACCTTAGAAAGGGACCACAGTTGGTGCTGGGCCCGAGCAGCCTGGTGTGTCAGCTCACGATACTTTCAGCTAACTTATTGAGCCTCAGCACGATCACAAGGAGGTTCTTTACACGCCAGGGGATGCAAAAACGCTGCATGCGCGATGTCCGATAGTACTATGAATAAAATAAAACCAATTCAAAACCCATAAATAAATTAAACCCTGAGCAATCTAAGAACCTCGCAACACATGAAATAGTCAGTGGCTGACACAAATAGATTAGGACAGATGAAGCGAACAAGGCAAGAGGCTGATCCTAACTCGAACACAACGACCATCGCCTCCTCTGCAACTCGGGGGCTGCTTCATTCCATGCCTACCGAGCCATCGGTGCACGCATCAGTGAGAAGGGCACCGGGGAGTGGGAGATAGGGTAGCCTGTCGCCACCTGACGATTGACGAAGTAGCTGCTGCCTGAGCTATTCGCCGAGTTGGCGCAGCTGGGCGAGGTGTTTGCGACATCACAGATCCCAAATGCTCCAGCCCACTGAGGGGATAAGTCTGCGGAGTTTGTGGTCATGGGCGAGACTCCGGGGTTTGCAGCCATGGGGCAGGCGCTGGAGGTTGTTGCTGTGGGCTATGCTCGCGCGTCTCCTGGCCTTGATTGTGTTGCACGATTGGCTGATTTTCCGCCATGATATCTACATCGTTGGCAGATAGATTTACCATCTCACCCTGGCCAATCGTCCGAGGTTCTTTGCCATCATCCTCATCCTCATCCTCCTCCTCTTCATCTTCCTCCTCTTCATCTTCCTCCTCTTTATTGTCATCATCCCTTTCCATATCCACATTACAGTATATATCAACGCCGTCCAGTTTGTCCTCATCATCCTCCATGCACAGATCCACATCAGGATCACATTGTGAGTCATATTTGCTATGTGACTCGGTAGTGTGGGTATCATCATCTGAGGAAATTGACTCCACAGGCGATGCTGTCTGCGCTAATTATACCCGTTCTAGTTAGCCCTCCATGTCCGAGTCTGCCTCATACATTGCCCTCTGCAACTGCAAAGCAATGGCAAGAGAGATATCATCCCCCCCTGCAGTGGGTTCAACAATACCTTTCCCTGTACCATTTCCCTTCCCCTTCCCTTCCTCCATTACCTTCCCCATCCCCTTACATTTGCCCCTCCCTGTCCCCTTCCCATCATGGGTTCCGTTCTCTTTCCCGGTCACTATCTCACCGCCCTCTGTGTCCTCCTCACCCATGTCATTGTCATTGCCATTGCCAGCTCTAGGACAGCACCTTCCACAACTCGGCGCTCCGGAATCCGCCCAGTTCTCATCATTAGCATCTGCGTCGTGAGTCTGATCCCAATTCGGTGGTCCAACGGCCAGAAAGTGGCCTGGCTTGTACTGTCAGCAGCTTGGTGGCTCAATCTTTGCCCTGAGATAATGGCTACGGTGCCAAGGGAAACGCTCACCAGTGCGGATGACCTTCCCCGAGCTGGTCGTCTGTGGATCGGAGCGATTCACTTCATCCCTGAAAGCATCGGGGTTTTCCCCCCTCCAATTGTTCATTTGGTCATGGGTTTTGTCAAACATTTGCACCTTATATGAGCGGAAGGCTGCCAACCACTCCCGAAAAGGCGAACTCCTGCTCCTCCGGTTCTGCCACATTAGCTGGCATCGTGCAAAGTGGCGAGTTGTGACTGGATCAAGATTGAATGTATCATAAAAAAGATCCAATACCTAGTGTTAGCAATGGTTCCGGGTTACCCGGCTGCAGTCCGGGGTTGGAACCGGACCGGATGGTCCAGTCCGGGTTGTTACCCGGAAAACAGGGGTACCCGCCGTGTTCGGGGACGGGTTCGAACCGGACCGTGGGTCCATTTTACTGTTCCTACAACTTTGGCTCCAATTAAGTATTTGAGTTCTGATCGTATCATGACATGATCAGTACGTAAATTGTGCAGCATTAGTCGCTCTTTCACCTCCCGCTTTCAGATTTGCGATCCGACTGATATTCGTTGAGTGGCTGTGAAATGAATGCTGAATTTACACGAAATTGGCGGGTTTTCGATCGCGACTCAACGAATACTTGTCGGATCGCAAATCTGAAAGCGGGAGGTGAAAGCGCGACTGGAACTGCACAATGTACGTATTGAACATGTTGTGATACGATCAGAACACAAATACTTAATTGGAGCAGGGATTGTTGACTTTTGAGGAGCGGGTTTTGTGTGGAAACCCGTTGCAACGGTTCAGTTCCGGGTGAGAACCGGACCCGGAACCGACCCGGGAATTTGGACCCGTTGCTAACACTACCAATACCCTGTTATTCTTGACACCGCAAACATCGTATATCTGTATGAGTCCCCGCATTTGTTCCGAGAAGAATCTCTTTATATGGTCCCGATCCGAAGACACGCGTTGATTTATAACTGATGTCGGCATTTTTACCCTAGCAGTTGCCTTCCCCTTTCCTTTCTGGCTGCCCTTTGGTGCCATCGCTGTGAGTTGAAAATGAGTCTACATCCGAGGCAGTAACATTATGATACAGTTTCTTGTAGTGGAAGCGAGCCCAGAGGGAACATTCAAACTTATGTAGGGTATCGGTTGTGTTTTGGAACGAGACGGGTTGTTTTGTGCAAGTCACATGATGTCGACAGAGTTGAGCATGTCGGCGGTGTCTTACATATGGGAGGCAAAGAGAATGGAGGAGTAGGCAGGAAGAAGCGATGAATATACTCGAGTTCCTGCGATTTGATTTATAAGCATTTATTTCTCTCCTTACTGAACGCAAAACAGCCCAGCATTCATCTTGGACATCCACCAGGCACAGCGTGAATGAGGAGCCTCGAGATACCATTGAGTACTCGCGGTGAGGACAGTTTGCGACCCAGGGCGTTTCTTTGCCATCTTATACCACTTTCAACGCACAGACCTGGTGCATCCCGGAGCAAACTGAGGAGTTCTCAAGTTGTCCCAGCTGTGCAACCAACCAACATGTCTAACAACGCCTAGCGGTGGAAAAAGCACACACAACTGATGTCATAGGATAGAGAATACGTCATTGTTCGCTTTGGGATGCTTTTAGCTCTGCCAAAGGGGGAATTCCACTGGGAAGCTGAAGATATACACAATCGATGGTTGGAAGTGTTGTGCCAAGAACGAGTGCAATACTATGATACCTGCAACAAGAATTCATAAACACCCTTCAAGCATTGCAAATAGGCCTTCACACTTTGGTGTAACAGTGAATATCAATGCAGAGATTAATCTGATGGCAGGTAACCCCATAATTTAATTCTTTTCAAAGGATCACATCACCGAGGGTTGTCACAGTTTAGAGTGTAGCACGGTCTACACTGCGCCTCCCTTCTGTGTCGAAACCCTCCTTGGTCGCTCAAATAGGGGTGTACCTCGCCTGCTGTTGCATCTGAATGCACAGGAGATTATACCTACCTTCTTAATGTCGAACATCTATATTGGTCAATGTCTTCCCACAGCCGTTACCCTGCCAGGACTCGGGTCATACAAAATATTCGAAGTCTTGCTAATTGTCAGAATCAACAAACGTGTGGGGCTTCAGGGAATTCTCAACTTCCGCGTGTGAAGAGATACGTTTCAATACTGGCTGGGGAGAGGGATCTCTCTCGAGCAGGGAGTTCTGTAGCCTCTATAATCCAAGGGCAGAACTCCACCCCCTCGTCTTCGCTGAACAATTCGCGCGTTGCAGGTTTCACTCACAGAGTGATATCCACCCCATCCACTAGACAGCGACAGACAATAAATACTCCGACCGCAACCGCTGGTACAACCAGTTGTAGCACACCAGTACCTGGAGACATCTCATCCTGTCTGGCTCTATGAAGCCCCGAATCCGGCATTGCGATCACTCCCACTCCTCTCAGTTGTCTTGAGAACCTGCCTACCACCGTCCCTAATCTAGAAGGCCGCGCGTTCATTGCAAATTCACTCCGAACTTGAGCTACTGAAAACAATGAGAAAAAGAGGCAGCGGCAATTGCAACTGCAGACAGTGGCTGAACCTTGATCAATGATCTCCAGCAGTCGCCGTGTACATCGATTTTGTCACTCAGACCTGATGTGTCTTGTGTTTGCAGTGGGCAGACTCATGGTGCTCTACATGTGGAACACAGGGCCGTTTATGAGTGCACGCGACTTGGAGACGGTAGGTTATGCATCGTGACGCATCACGAAAGCATTAACTGAAACCCCACACTGGCAGATATTGGAGCCTTACTGCCAAGCCGCAATGCAGCAAAACAACATTTGGTACATAGCATTTCAGGTGCGCACAACGGAGATCTGGAAAGAGGAATGCTGAGGCAACGGCCCTTTTGGGATAATACACGCTCAAACCGGTACCAGGTTGGAGCACAGGTTGATAAGATTAAATCCCATTTCATTCAATCAGCGAGGGACAACATAGCAGAGCATTATCATCTCTACCTCTTTGAATCTGCCACAGAGCATTCGGAATTTATTGATTCCCTTCTGGCAGACAATCAGTATCTCCTTCCTGTAGCAGAGCGTGTGGAAGGTGGTGAACGCAGCCCAAATCCAACGCAGAGATAGTCCGAAGCTGCTACCGAATGGCAGGTGTGCACTTTACTTCCTGGCAGAAGCAATCATGCAATTTATCTATATCAAATGTTATCATCTGGTGAATAACCGCGGTACGTATGCCGATGGACTTTATAATTCCATGATTAACGACAAGGAAGGTCATATACGCTCGGCACTGATCATTTTTACCTGCTCCACATTGCGCCATGCTCTGCCGGAGTGGCAAAAGAACAAAGTTGTTCATCCGAAAGCTTCAAAGTCAAAGCTGGAATAGGACAGAGCTGACCACTCGAACCACTTCAATTACAAGAATGACAGTGGTCAGAATGCAACCTGCTACGCTGGAGTGGGTCGCAAGTTGTTAACCTCGCCTGGCGTTGCAGACATGCATCCATTCTTGATGAATCCCTGGAACGCACTACCTGAGAGCTACGAACAGAGGGTGTAAAAAACCACTCTTGCCACAGTCAACTGTCGGATCCAACAGGCGCAGAACCCAACGCCTGCCGTGGTCATCTGCACTGAAGCAGCGCCTGTACTCAATGCAATTCTTCTCGACTATTTGACCTCCAAGGGGGCGCTTGAGGAGCCTGATATCGGAAACACTGACCCAACAATCCCGATGGACAACAATTACACTGCTGACGAACTGCATTTCGCGATGACAGGGGGCAGCGGGAATTCTGGGGCTGAAGGTGACGAAGTCGATGAGCGTGATCACATCCCCACCGCCAGCTGGCAATGATAGACCACAACTGACCTCCAGAGGTTTGACCATGGAACTAGTGATATAGACAGGTCTGAGGGCACGGATGGCGACGATTCTGAATCGGATGCGGATGAGGAGGAAGAAACCTTGCAAGCCAATGACGGACCAATGCAGAATGTGGAGGACTAAGGGCATGGTAGATTTGACCTGTGAACCAGTGATGTCAGCGGGTATGAGTGCGACGATGGCGACGAAGCCGATACGGATGAGGAGGAAGAAGCATCGCAAACTGAAGATGCATGAACACACAATGTGGAGGACTGAGGTCATAGTACTAGAGAGTGTAATGGTTGGACAGTATATTTCACACTTGTAAAATACGATACGGGAGAAGCAAATGCAACGGCAAGCCATGTATCCGAAGCGAAGACTGTTTTGCAATACGTCACAATCTCAAAGTTAAATGTAAATGATAGTACGGTATGAGGATATCGGCCGAAGAAAGGGATACACATCGCCAGGCGTTGTGTAAACCGCTAGTGCATATCTGCCACCCCTGGGTAGAGTGTTACACACGTGTCGTTCTGATGGTGTGTATACATCACCACAAAGTACAGGAGGTACGTATGAAACGCAACCCGTCACCTGGGTGACGGGTAGCGTGTAATTCTCTGTCAGAGGGTATGAAGTTCCTTCAGAGCTGTCATAGCCGTCCAGAACACCCAGGTGTTTCTGACGGAAAGTTGGTTGTTGCTGATGTAATATAGCCCAACTTCCTCGCTTTGACTCTCCAGTTCCTTCTTCTTGATTTCCATGACCTATCATGAGCAATTTTCAAAATGTTGAGCATATGCACCAGGTCTGAACACAGAGTGATGTAGTTGGATGAATGGATGAATGTATCATGATGGTAGTCATTCAAATAGATTCACATTGCGCATTAACCACTCCGTCTATGACTTGTATGCCATCAGTGACTCCAATTTTGTTTGAAAATTTTGTCTCCAATTTACATGCCCCAATCCCATTTGTTGGTAATAGGCAGAACGATATCACCGCGATCAATCGTCAATCTACTTGGCCTGGAGTACAGAACTTTCGTATAGCCCATATGACCCTTGCACATGCACAGAGGATTTATCATGTCTCACCAGTTGGTCACTGAAGTCAAATATGTCCTGACACGTAGCAAAATAGATACACCATTTACTTTTCACAGAGATATGCATATAATAATCGCAAGGTATCAAGGTAGTATACAGATGAAAAAACCAGCGATTACAATACATTCATGTGAATCCATTTCCTGTATGGTAATTTGCTATGGAGGTTGTATGAAGGGGTAAAAGCCTACAGGTTTACCAAGGATCAATTTCTGAATCGGTGACGAATTGGGCACCGCATCGGCCAGTAGAGCCGATATGCCGATTTCAGACTCCAGTTTCCGAGATGCTGATCTCATATGGCTACTGTCTGCTCCTGAGGTTCCTTGCGGCATTGAGATTTTCTGTTGACACTATCAAATATCTCCATCAGCTCTCGAAATGTTCTCAGTGCAGTTGAAGGTGGAAACTGATCCATTTGCGCTTACTGACTTCCATAAATGTCAATGTGGCTGTTTTGTACCTCTAATCATATTCCTGATGCAAGACAAAAAATTGTTCACTGTCAACTTCAGGATGTAGCAGGGAGCATGTCTCTGCTTGTTTTGAATACAAAGGCAGCCAATAAAACAAAAAAAGACAATGATGTACCAAAGTTGATATTATGCACATGACATTAGGATATCTGAGTGCGACCATAAATAGAAAAACCTGAAGACAAGAACCGGAGATCGGAACCGACAGCTGTAGCCAAACCCACGAAAACCACCTGGTGGACAAGTATGAGTACTTTATTGGCCCGCCGTGAAGCTGCGGGTTGGGTTGATGGACGCGTCTGGAACCGAACTGAACTAATTTTCCATTCGAATCCCGGACTGCTAGCAGGTTACTTCGGCTCGTTGTAAACACTATTCCCTGCGCTGTCCTGAATAATGTACTCTTGATGCATCTGCCCAGGAGAGCCAGCACGATGCAGATTTCGATCCCGCTATGCTGACTGATGAGGCAACATCGACTGGTTAGTACACTATCTGCAGGGTGGTAATGCAGCTGACATCCATTTTGAAGACCAGAGCAGCCTATTCAGCGAACCTTCAAGTGATGACGAGCATTGATCAAAAGGCACTGGATTTTGGAGATTATTATCATTTATTTATATCTATTATTAAAGAACAATGTAGTGTTCAAGAAGAATGTAAATGAAAATGCTAGAAAACGCCGCCAAAACAATTTGAATGAAGGACCATCCCAAATCGAATGATTACATAGTGGGAATACAGCAGTGGCAAAATGAAATTCAACGGAGCATGAACAATTTCAGGTCATGTAACTGAGGCAATCGAAAATTGCTTAGGTCGCAGTTATACATAATTGACGTATTGGCGGACTTTATCGGCAAAAATCATAGCGACACGCTCGGTACCTCACCTTGAAAATGACCGTCAATGGAGCGTCAACAACTATTGGTCATGTGTCCTGGGTAATTCCAGTGCAGATACGTTGTAGGCAGTCATCATAGAATCATTGGCCGCCTTTATAGGCAAATCAGATTGCGATACCCTCCCTGCCCCATATTGAAAATGAGCGTCAACGGAGTGTCAACGATTGTTGGTCATGTATGTAGGGTACTATGGGGTGTGACAGGTTGCAAACAGTCATAAACGAATTATTGGCTACCTGTATAGGCAAAAGAGGAAGAGAAAAGCTCCATGCCCCGACTTGAAATTGTGCGTCAATGGAGCATCAACGATTGTTGGTCGTTCATCTTGGGTAACATGGGGTGCAACAGGTTGCAAACAGTCAAAAAGCAATCATTAGCTGCCATTGTAGGCAAAACAGATTGCGATACCCTCCCTGCCCCATCTTGAAAATGAGCATCAACTGAGGGTCTGCGATTTTTGGTGGTGTATCTTGCATAACATGGGGTGCAACAGGTTGCAAACAGTCATAAATGAATTGGTCGCTGCCTTTATAGGGAAAAGATATAGAGGAAATTTCCCAGCTCCATCATGAGAATGAGCGTCAATGGAGCTTCAACAATTGATGGTCGTGTATCTTGGGTAATGTGCGGTGCAACAGGTTGCGCACCGTCGTGAATGAATCATCGGCTGCCTTTACAGGCAAAACAGATTGCGATACTGTCCACGCCCAATCTTAACAATGAGCCTCAATGAAGCGTCAATGATTTTTGGTCATGGACCTTGGGTAATATGGAATGGGACACGTTGCAAACAGTCATTAACATATTATTGGCTGCCTGTATAGGCAAAAGATAAAGCGAGACGCTCCCTAACCCATCATGGAAATGTGCGTCAATGGAGTGTCAACGATTGTTGGCCTTCCATCATGGTTAATCTCAGTGTGATGTTGCCATTATGCTCTATATACATAGTTTTGACTGCGTTTGTATTCTAAAAGGCTCATGAATACGTAGTGGTAGGTCTGGAATTGAAATAGGTTGTTACTGTCCCGGAGAATGTGATGAGAGTATCGAGTACATATCTGCCTATAATGGCTGACATTTCGTCATTCATGGATGCTTATGATCATGCGGCACTCATAAAACCGAAGATGCAAGACCAATATTAGTTGTCACTCCCTTCATGCTCATTCCCAAGGTTCGGGTAGGGAGCATCTAGCTTTCTCTTTTCCTATAAAGGTGGCCAATAATACATTTATGACGGTGTGTAACCTGTCGCCCCTCAGATTACCCAGGATACACGACCAACAATCCTTGACGCTCCATTGATGCTCATTTTCAGGATGTGGTAGGACAAGTGTGTCTGTTCATTTTGATCACCACGGTGGCCGATTCATGGAAAATAAACCATGATGTACGAATGCCATTATCTTATGAGTATCAGTAGCATATCTGAATGCGACCATAAGTGTGAAACCCGAGACCAATGAAGCAGAGATTGCAACCGACGTGTCTAGCCAAACCCGTACAAACACGCAGGTCAATGGTCATTGGTCCGTGTTTGGCCCACCAAGAGTCAGAGGGTCGGGTTTTTGGACGGATCTGGCAAGTAACCAATCCGTTTTAGCGGTCCAAATCCGGACTGCTGGCGGGTTAGCCGGACCCGTTGCTGACTCTTTGCATTCTCCTGCTAGAGTCGCTATGGTGCTTGTTTTGGTGGTCACGTCGTGGATGTGCGCATGTGCGTACTTTGCTTTATAAGTGCCCAACCTTCTTGGGCGGTCCAGAGGTGCAGGGGAAGTCTTCCAAGGGTCAAATCGCCACTAATAGTCGGTTGCCAGTGTCCGTGTGTCGATTAAGGCACTGGTTGTTCACTTGTTTCGCTGTTTCGATTTTGTCTTTTCCGCCAAGGCTTTTCGTGAATCTCACAATTGCGTGGTTTCATGTTTACACTCTTTAGCTGACGTGCCCGCCCTCCTCCAGCGGTGCGGAGATGTTGAGAGTCTCGCTCTGGGGTCAATTCCACGTTAAAAATCGAAGGCTGCTGGCTGCTTATTGATCGCTGTCTTCATTGTTGACTTATTTCACCGTTTTTGTTTTGCCAAGATTCGCGTAAACACATGATGAGGGTGCTGTTCCCCCATATGTCTTCCACCCGAGCCTCCTGCTGCGTGAACCAATCCGTCAGTTAAGCTGTTGGAATATTCGCAAATCAATATTTCTGAATTCATTGCCAGCGGACGCTTCTGTAGCTCAGATCGACTTGCCAGGATGTAGTCGATCTTTGCCATACAAGCATTTTTAGTCTTAGTTATTGGAGTTCGAGAGGAATATCAGGTGTGAAGACACCTAGAGTAGCCGTCTACCAAAGAACCGAAATATTACTGAAAATACAGCAGCTTCTGAATCGATAGAAAGACTAAAACTAACCGTGGGCCCAGCCCAAACACTGCGCAAATTTCCAAGAGTACGAAACTTTAGTTACAGAAGCCTAACTCCTATTCAACGGGAATTTGTAGTGCCTCAAATTCAGTCAGCAACGGACCAACCGACGGCTTTTCTGTGCTCTACTTTTCTGCATCTCTCCTTACCATACCTTCATCCCACGTAATCAATGTGAGATCCCCTGGCTCGGTGCAGTTCTCCACCATCACTACCAAGTCCGTCAACACAACTACCACTTTGGTATCACCATCTTCTGAAGCCTACACGAACCGCCCCCATACAGTGCTCCACTTCTGTCAGCGTAAGAAGTTGAACATCCTTGCGAATTTGTCGGTCTTCGGTTCTTTGGAGAAACAGAGTCAGAAATAGTTTGGACACAGCAGATGCTCACAGATCTTGCATCACGGTCAGAATAGTAATTGAAATGATTTTTATATAATTTTTGTTATGTGTGCTAAGGCTTCTCCGTCGACAGCCGTCCTTCCCTCCTTCCCCTTCAGGCCTTAAAACGACGGCGCCGTTCCGTCCTAGCCTAGGACAGACGGGAAGGTTGATAACGCTGCCCTGTATTAGAAGCTTGGAAGAGAAGAATATTCACTGTTCTAGTCCAGTCACGGAGGATGTCCCTCTGCGGGGAGAACAGTCCATTCACGGAGTGCCACCCTGCGTGACTGGACTGATTGTTTCGCGGCGTGTACCCCTGCACCCCACCTCCGTGTATGGACTGGTCCATTCACGGAGTGTAGACTCGATAAATGCTCATTCGCGCCCTTTCAACCCTAGAGATTTTGACTTCTCTCTGTGTCTTTTGCTGTGGTGGTCCTTTCGCTGCAGTGGCTCTTCGCTGCAGTGACTGTTTTGCTGTAGAACCTCTTTCGCGCTAGATTCAGCTGGTTTATCGACGAGACCCAGCCGATCTTTTGCCGCGATGCGGTCTTTTGCAGTGGTCCTTTGCAATGATGAAGCTTGTCTTTTACACTCTCCGACGGCGGCCTTTACCACTCATTGCGAGTATCGAGAGGATTCCCACAAATGAAAGGCATCTTCGACCCGATGAGGATGGGTGAAGTATAATGTTACGCAGTGGATGAAGCGTGTTCTCGAGAATCAACTACATGTAACTTAGTCGATTTACAGTTCGTGTTCACACATCATGATGTCAATAGACGTTTATATGAAGTTTATTCCTGTGACCAACTACCTGACCAACTCAGCGACCAACTCTGGCACTCACATCTGCAGTCTCAGTCTAGGCATCTCACGATGCCCAACGGCCATGGTATTGAGGATTCCAATCGATGGTACTGAGTTAATGGCGATACTTGGACTCATGGGGAGAGCAGATCTCCAAATCGAATTTGCAAGCCGAATCTACAGCTCAATTTCCATGGTACTTGGCACGGTGCGTATGGTGTTAAACAACAGTCTACTAGATCATCATGAACATGATGGTGATACTGTTGCCCCTACGATAGTCAGTAGTACCACTGGACAAGGGCTCTAAGTTGCGCTCACATGTTGAGTTAAGTCCGCATGCTAGGCGGCTGGCTAGGCTTCAGGCCAGAGCTTCGACGGTTGCTAGAGCTACAGTGCTGGCCGAGCTACACCTCTAGACAGAGCTAGAGCTCCACCCATGGCCAAAGCTTAAGATTGGGACATGGGCCAAAGCTTCCGACGGCATTGCTGGCTGCCGAACGTTACGTTTACCATGCCCGATAACCTTAAGTGTACCGCTGCAGCCTCATCTGTGTGAAATCATGAAAGTGTATCTAGGCGAATGGAAATACACAGCAAAATCCGGCGGAAAGCCTGAAAGTTTGCCATACTTTCAAAGTTGGCTCACATCTGACAATCTCTAGATTTGCTTTTGCGCCGGTGAAAGCCTGAAAACGCCCCAAAGCATCTTGTACGGTTTTGCGAGGTTCTGCTGCGAATGTCAAACAGCGCGCCGAGGAAAACGATGAAAGTGATTTGTCACAACTGGATATTGAGGAAGGAGAGGGTCTCGAGGAGTACCAGGGTATAGACTAGGAGGGGGAGGAGGAGGAGGAGGAGGAGGAGGATGAAGAGGATGATATAGAGGAAGATGGTAATGAGGAAGAAGAGCCGGTGTCATGTCAGGATATCGAGCACAGTGTGATTGTAGTTGCACCACGACCTTGAGTGTAATTAGCACATTGTAATAATGCTCCGCAAATGAACCAGACCAGTCACAGAGGTGAGGTGCAGGGGTGCACTCCGCGAAAGAACCAGTCCAGTCACGGAGGGTGAGACTCAGTGAATGGACCGGTCTCACTGTGGAGAGACATCTTCCGTGACTGGACTAGAACATTCATAGAGATTGGGAGGCAAAAATTTCGACTACTAACAACCGCCATATGTCCTACTCGACCGGGTGCAATCCTGGTAATTATTCCTCACTGTAACACACCTTTCACTAAGTATAGTCAAGTCTGATCTATTGGAAATCCGCTCAACCCCGGGCGCGAGTCCGCCCGATGGCGGAATGGCCAATGTGGCCTTGTCATTCTGTAGATAGAGGGTCCGCTAGAGTAGAGAGAACAATATCGCTCTTGGACCTTCCCACAGCGCCTGCTACCATTTCTAACATGATCGCATAGAAGGTCATTGGGAAATAGTTTATTGCAAGCATGGAGAGTTTCATAAAGTTGTCGGTTCACTCCTGAGCAAGTGTATTTGCGGAAGCTAGACAAGAAAGATTAGCCATGTACAACTATGAACAGCGTTTGCAACCATCCCGTCCGATATTGCCCCAATATGGATGGGGGCAGCGCCAAGGCCGTCCGTTCCGTCCTCACTCAAGAAAGACGGAACGTGGGCCGCCATCCACCGTCATCGGGCTGTTACTGTTCATCTTTAGGCGAGATCCAATTGAGCCCAATAATGGTATACAGGCTTTGGAATTTATGAAATCCTGGGTGCAGAGGGCGTAATCTTTGGAGAAAGAGAGTCAGAAATAGCATTGACGGAGCAGATGCTCACAGATCTTGCATTACGGTCAGAATAGTAATTGAAATGATTTTGATATAATTTTCGTTATGTGTGCTAAGACTTTTCCGTTAACGGCTGCCCTTCCGTCCATCCCCGTCTGCCCTCAAAAAGACGGCGCCGTTCCGTCCAAGCACTGGACGCACGTCAAGCCGCAGTCCCGTCCCATCCTCAGTAATGTCGGACAGACAGGAAGGTTGACAACACTGACCATGAATGAGGATAACGAGAAACAAGCGGAAATTCTGAGTGACTAGTCATGTACCCTAACTCCGGTAAATACGCGGCACACAATGACGGTAGTTTTGGGGAGAACATCGCCTGTCTTCAGGTCTGGGCTGCCGTCTCCAATAAAGCATACTAATTTGAAAATATCAGGGCGGCTCTCCACAACTAGATACCGCAACCTGGCCTCGTATTCATCATTCCACATCATTTCTTATTCGTCCTGTATTACAATATGGAAGTTGGTGTGAACCGTGTGCTTGAATTCTATGGTACGATAACCATACAAGTCTACAGATCCAAGACAGTAGGGAAGAAAAGAGTAGAGTGCGAAGTCTAAAAGTGGAGTCACAAACCCTAGGGCTCCAGCTCATGTACATCTGTAACATCCTGAGCTCGCAAGCCGCAGGGTGAGATGGGGTGTCCAGGAGCTGAATGGAATTCAAAATGTATTAGATCATCAGACTTGAGTACGACATTGACGCATTGTAGATCGTTAGGCTTGGAGAGCGGATGGAGCTTGCCCACTATTACCAGGGTCGGATTGTGCCTACCGTATCGTCGCAAGTAGATGGTATCAGCATCGGATGACAGATTGTAAATGCATTTCAAGAAGGCCTGAATAGTCTTCAGCGACAATATTAGAACAGACAGGCCGCCTGCTTGTGATGCAGAAGAAGCGCTACCCTGTGTGCCTCCAAGATTTCCTGTGGAACAATCCAGATACCTAGGGCATTTGGGCGTTCACTGGCGGCGTTGTGCATGTAGATGTAGCCGTGCCAGATGAAAGTTCGAGCAGCCTGGCGTGGACACTGGCATGATCCTCAGGCTGGTTAGCTGCGCACCGCATAGTTGGGCGTGATGGCTTCCAGGTCAGCTGCGCGGCGATCGGGAAGGAACTTGAACTTGAGCGTGTGCGGACGTCCATTCTGGTGGTGTCAACTATATGCAGTAGATGAGTATAGTGATGAAGTTGAAGTTCATCTCGAGGCGCGGTGTGTCTCGTTTTTGCAATATTTTGTGGTTCGGCAACGACGCATAGTAGTCATCATGTTTAGCAGTTGCACGATGTCGAGTTCTCTAACGGCTTTGTTGTTCCGCCCTCTCACTTGTGCAGAACAGGCTGAATCCCAAGTATTCACGGATGACGATGTATGTATCCCGCTAAGAGGACACGGCATCGCAATCGTCTGCCCAACTGTCCAAACATAAGCACAGGGTTAGACGACCATATTCTGGGAAGAGAATCAGTGGTCGGACAAGCTATTTACAAAATTGAACTAGCGAATAGTTACAGCTAGGAGCCCTCTACAAGATTGTCCCTAGAAAATCCTGTAAGATATTTCAAAGTGATACCATTATCCTTATTGTAGTGACATGTATAGACATACTGTTCAAGTCCATGCACGTAGGTGGTTCTCGACGGAGAGACCAGTCAATGCACGGAGTCCCACAAACCGTGAATCGACCAGTTCATTCGCTGAGTAACCCACCTCCGTCGATGGACTGGTGCATTTAGGCAGTGTATATACAATAGTGCTAATTATGCGCGACTAGATAAAAAAACTTTATACAGCTTCGGGGTAATCCTTACCTCAACATCTTCGTGCAACTTCAATTACATTGTGCTCAATGTCATAATTTAAAATTGTCTCTTCCTAGTTTCCTGCTCCCTCCACTTCCGTAACCTATTCCGCTTCAAGAACCTCGCCATCTTAATTATCCAATTAGGTTGAACAAGTTTCGGTGCTATCTCCAGCAGAAGTGGAACCAATCTACTCCAGTGTTTCACCTTGTGTGTTTATTCAAAGTCGCTTTTGATTCTGACTACCCATATGAAGTTTTGTTCTGTTTAAGATGGAAAGGACCAGGTGGAGCTTCAGAAACTTCGGTATTTGTACATTGTACACTACCAACTCGGCTATGGCAATGAAATGTCCATCCAATTTCCACTTTGAACTTTGAAGCACTTGCAGCAAAATGTAGTGCAGTGTTGTTGTTGTTGTTTAATCATACTGTATTCACTCTAATTAGAGTATGACAGGACCCTGATAACCCCCTCCGCCTCCGGGCGAGCCGGCTAGATGGCGGAGCTCCCCCCCCGCTACCCTTCGTCCCCGTTGACAAATGAAAGATAAGAGAAAGACAGAAAGATAGAAAGAAAGGTATAACCCCGTTACCGCCAATGCCGCTCCTGATCCCTGAGCCCTGAGCCCGCACCACACCGCTACTTCATTTGGGCGGAAACTTCCTGTAGTGCAGTGTTGCGGCGGACTCAAGGTACATAGTTGAGCTGATTGAATTCAGCTACATATGGCCAGCCGAGTGTGTGTACATGCATGCGCATATATGCATGCAGTGTATTAACAAAGTGTATACAGTCCGAGAATGAACCAGCCCAGCCACGGAAGTAGGGTACACTCAGTGAATGAACTAGTCCATTCACGAAGGGTGGGACTGTGTGAATAGACCGGTCTCTCCGCGGAGAACCGCCTATATAAATGGACTCGAATGGTGAGTGTGCTTTCTCGGTTGGTGCAGTTTCTTTCTTTCATCTTGCCTTAATCAAGGCGATTCAATTGCTGCCAAAAACATACTGCAATCATGATTGCTCTCAACCAAGCTCACCGTCCGCTGTTTTTGTTTGTTTTAATCATACTGTATTCACTCTACTTAGAGTATGACAGCCCCTTAATCCCCTCTGCCCCCGGGCTGGCCGGGTAGATGGCGGAGCTCGACTCCTGCTACCCGTCGTCCCCTTCTGACAAAAGAAAGCATCTAAAAATGATCGATAGACTACAAAGGAAATGGGATGAAATCAGGGAGAGCCCGCCAGCTCTTACTCCTACTTGGCCGCACGTTTCGGCGCGAACTTCCCGATATCGGTAGCTATCAGGAAGCCCATCACCGCCTTATTGCAGTTCTCCATGGAGACCAGCTCAGAGACTTGCATGTGTCGGCATCTGCCCCCTCTCCATCCTGTTGCTTTCCCCACCTCTTTCCGGAGCATTTTCTGCTGGTCTCTCCATCGGCTGCAGTGGCAGATGAGATGCTCCCACGTCTGGGCCACTGTGCTGCCTCCGCCGCCACACCACCACCATTTGTCGTCGTCTCAGTGTCCGAACCGTTTTTGGTACGTGCCTACTTCCGCGTGTCTGGACTTCACTCCGTAGAACCTGGCTGCCAGAGGCTTCACACTGTTCATTGGGATGTGTCTCTGGCCTCCAGCTTTGCCTGTCAGCCTGTAGCGGTGATGTTTACTACATTTGTCGGCCTCACATTCAACCTTCCCCGCCATCTTTGCTTTTGAGATTCGTCTGGTCCTGTTTGCCGTCGAGGTGTATACTCACTCTCGTGCTGTGCCTGATCTGCGGCCCTCTCTCGCTCGATTCGCTTGGCGATCTGCTTCCTCATTTCCACCGTCAGCTGTTCCATCTGGAACCGTCCATATTCCCCAGAGATAGAAAATTCAACCTCACAGGGGTTGATGGCAGCAATAACCTTACACAAGAAGAGTTCAATTTTTTAAATCGCAGAAAACTATCTAGAGGAAATCTAAGCCTTTATATACACGAGCTGGAGTTTTTACAGATGTACAGTCGTGTCCGATGAGTCTTGGCACGGTTCACAAACCCTCCTCGACAACCATTAACTTCCGAACTACTCAACAATCAGACAAAAGAGAGAAGCAAGATTAATACATATGAAAGAGAAGATACTAGAAATATGCTACCACTTTGTGTGTCCTCCATTTGCATCTAATACAGCCTTCATCCTCCTGGGCATGCCTTCAATCCAATTATCAATGGTCTCCTGGGGGATCTTTTCCCACTCCTCACAGGCCTCAATAAATAACTCCTCTGCGCTGTGGGGTCTTTGGGTACTATCCCCCCACCTGCTCCTAAGTCTGCTCTTTAAAACAAGCCATGCATTTTCGATGGGATTGAGATCTGGTGAGTTGGGTGGCCAGGGAAGAGTTGCATATCCACAATCCTCGCGCAATTTTCGATTTTTTGCACCCTTGTGCCATGGAGCACCGTCTGCTGCTAAGAAGAGGTGGTCTGGGGTATCAGGAAATGTTTCCATAAAAGGGATCAGATGTGGTTCATGAATTTCGTTCGCGTATTGATTGGCATTCAATCCAAGTCTGTCAGTCTTGGATGTCCTCTCTTTTGGTGTGCGTTTCCGGACCATAATAAGTTCAGTACGTCTTCCATATGCAATGGCAGCATAGACACCTATATTGGTTCGTCCTGACTTGAAGCTAGCCTGTAGGTTGCTTTCGTCAAGTTCATGACCTGGGCGAATGCGTATTTTCTCCCCTATAGGGTTAGGGTTATACTCGATTGTACTTTCATCCACAAAGACAACTTTCTTCCACTGATTCAAATTCCACCTCTGACGCCTGTTTGCAAATTCCTTCCTCTTGGCCTTTTGCCCCTTCCTCCAGAAAGGCTTTTTGCGAGGTTTAATTAACTTAAATGGTGCGTTCCTGAGAATGGTATCAACTGTGGTATGACCAAGTATTTGACTTGTTGTTTTAGCAATGGCCTTGTTGGCTTCATTGGTAATATCATGTAGTGGTAGTCGGCTATCATCATCAACTACCTTCTCCACTATTTTGCGTGAGATTGCCGTGACTTTTGTGGGTCTACCAGAGCGTGGTGCATCATGGGCCTGTCCCCGCTTAATGACTGCCCGCACTGTTGACTTTGCGACACCAGTGGATTTCGCGATTTTATCGTAACCTAATGTGGTGTGATTGTGGAGGGCGAGGATCTCTGTGTTCTTGTCTTCTCTCGCTTGTCTGTGGTCGTTGTTGGGTGCCATGTAGCTATCGACAGAAGTGAAGTCGGGACTTTGTATCACCATGCCAAGTCTTATCGGACGCGACTGTAAACTCAATAATTGAACGCAACCATTCATTTACACATTATTGACATCCAATATTGCGTCTGTATGTATTATCATTTGCATCCAGGAGGTTTGTTACATCTCAATTTCTGATCAACTGCTATCCACGCTATTTTAGTGAGAGATGACGTGGCCCTATCACATTCCCGTGCATTTGGCTGGTAATTTGCGGCATCTAGATCATTTCAATAGTATTTTGTTATTATAGCTCGACTTCCTCACCTTTCCTTATCCAGCTCCTTCCCATCGATTTCCATTATGTACCATAACCAATTTCAAATATCTCAACCATGTGCATAAGGTCTGTGCGGAGAGCTATGCGGTTGGATACCATGATGAATGCGGCATGACGGTCGTCGTTCAGAAAGATCCATCATGATCACTGACTGCTCTTTCTATGACACATATGACATCACTCACTTATATTTTGTTACTATATTTTGTCACTACTATAGCTTTTGCTTTATGACTTAACAGTCACTTGCAGATAGAAATCGAACATTTTTGCCATTTTTCCGCACGACTTCGATTCTAGAACTATCACATGGTGCGTTCAACCCTTGCACATTCACCGACAAATTATCATGTCTCACAACTTGGTCAGTGAAATCAAAAAAAGCTGCCACGTAGCAAAATTGGTAAACAAATTGGTTTTCACCAAGATATGACGTCGAGTATTACACATTGCCTATCTATTCCTCCGCTGACGCATGAGCCGTCACCAAGTCTTTGTCCGAATCCGAAATCCATATGGTGATTTGCTGGAGGCTATATGCAGGGGTAAAAGCTGAATGATTCAACAGGCTTCACTTTCAGCAAAGGTGACGTACCGTGCTCTGCGGCGGCCTCAAGACCGGATATAGTCAGGTTGGACTTTGGCTTCACCGAACCAAGCCTTTCATGACTGCTTTGTGGTTGAGAAGTCCCTTGCGGCATTCACGATATTCCGAGGACAATCTCAAGTGACTCCATAAGCTCTCCAAATGTTGTCGGTACACGTGCCACAGCGTCATCATCCATGTACGGTTGAACAATGGCTGGAACGTTCAATTTGGATGTGCCATACATCTTATATCTTTCACGGAAATATTCGGCTGCACCCTCCAATCCTGGTTGTGTGAATACGTCAAGCTTCATCTGCTTCAGCCGAAACCAATCCATGTGCTGCTGAACCGTGTTGGTGATTGTGCCAATCACCCAGCCGGGTTCGTCATCTTCGCTCAGCTTGCCGTGCTCTGTCTTGTCATCATTATCATATTCCCCATCCTCCCCATCGCCGGAACTTGCAAGATTACTCAGACTGTCTCCGATAGCAACCATCGTCACTTCAAAAGTCTTTTCCGGCTCTCTGGTCGTCAATCCCGCAATTGCAGCATGCTTCATATCCTCCTGCTTTTGCTGAACCGCTGCCTCTGCGTCTTCAACTCGCTTTCTTGCCCCAGCGGTTTCTCTCTCAACATTATCCTCAATCCATTTCTCTTTCTCTTGACTGCTTAAGATGTGCATTTCTCGTCGTTACTCCGCTGCAAGCTTCTTTTGGATTGGAAGCTGCACAATGCGCCAAGCGCTCGGATTCTGTCTGCCTCCATGCCGGTCTTGCCTCCATTCGCTCGAGAACGTCGTTGGGTAGACCGCTTTGTCGATTTGGCGTATCTGCAATCCGGAGGTGGCGAAATGTGCTTTTTCCAAGCATTGACCATTCCAGTTTGCATTGACTTTGTTGTTTGGCGAGATGTTGGATGTTGCAAGATATGGACAATATGGAGGCAAGCCATGTCTTTTATGTCAAGGTTAGTACATTTACTCATCTAGAACAAAGCAAAATCTCCCATTTGACTGTGAACAAATCGGGAACAGTTAGGCTAACCGTACAACATGACTTGATTGGTAGCGTCTGTTTCATGTATCATCCGAGGGATTCTTTGAGACAAACCTCAACAGACGTCTTTTCCCTCGAACAATGTCCAATTTATTGCTGACAATCATGCGATTTTGGCTGTCGTACACCACAATTTATCCCTGTTAACACACAAACAACCATGGACCAACATATTGCATATCTCGGGGCTGTGGGAAACTCCTGCAACTTGCAGCTATACGCAGCAGAATTCATCCTGAGTATAACGAACATGTTGGCAGCTAATTATTCCATTCTGACATGAAGCTAACTATATGATCCTAAGGACTTCCTACTTCATTTCGTTATCATCTTCCTCTCCGATTCCACACCAGCAAATCATGGATTCAGAACCACCACAGCCACGTCCGAGCAGATCCAAATCCAGCCGATGGGCAGGCGCTTCATCACATACGTTACTTATCAGCACACAGCAACAATGGAGACACCAGTTAGTACACCGCAACGCTGCCAATGCAGCTAATAAAAATATGACCCAGGATGCAGATTTAAAAATCATCTGAAAGACTGGAAGCAGCACGAATAAGAAGCAGCTTGCAGTTGGATGTAAGTATATCCATACCATGGTCAACGGCCGCCAATTAACCGTATACCATCCAGCGGGTGTAAGCCGAGAGCGTTGTGACCAATTTATCACTGCCCATAATGGGAAACCTCCATGGTGAACACAGGCAGTTGTCCGCACGGTCCGCGAAATCGAACATCATGATGTTGTAAGCTGTGGCATCATCGCGGACGAATTTCCTCATAAGCATCCCCGAGAGTGGACGGAACAGGCGTTAATCACCTTAGAGGAGGCTATGAAACCGTATATGGCTGAGGTAGTAGCTGCATCCCATTGTTTGAAGCAGCAACTAATTTCTTGTAGGTTTTCAACATGTCTGCTACGGTGGCACGGCAAGGAGGTTGTGTACAGCTGGAACAGTCTGACATGCGCCTGGCCTTGGACATGGCCAAAATGGCCAAAGAAGGGTGTTTGTGGGCCGCAATAGAGGAAACGCAATATCTGATCAAGAGACCTCGCACAGAGGTCCGAGAAGAGAACAACTGAGGTGTTGAGTTTCCTGGGCATGAAAGGGTAAAGGCTGTGAGAGAAAGACACCCGGCTATGCTTCATCAAAACCTCATGCCCAGATGCCTTCCTTGCAAACAAGGCACCGCAAAAAATCTGCAGACACACTTGAGGCCCAAAGGAACAGGTACACCTCCACCCAACTGACGCAGACAGCAAACTCCAGAGTCGACTCCAGAGCAGACTCCAGAGCAGACGCCACCTCTGCCTGGAACACCACCCGCCTCAACTGCTAACACTTCCGGAGCTCAAAGACTCGAAATCATCAATTTGCCGGCTGGATATGCGTACTCATATACATCTTTTCTCTGTGCTGAATCATTCATCCTTAATACATCTGCCCAGGATAGCGAGCACCATCCAGATTTTGATCCAGATATGCTGCCTGATGAAGGAACATCCACTGGTTAGTACACTACCTGCTGTGTGGTAATTCCGCTAACATTCATTTTCAAGACCAGAGCAGCCTATTGAGGGATCCTGGCAGTGATGACTAGCATTGATCGAATGGCATGGCATTTTGGAGATTATTATTATCCTGAATTCGTGGATACTGTAAAGTATATTTTACAAGATATATTGATATGTATTATTAAAGAACAATGTAGTGATTAAAAAGAAAGTAAATGAAAATGCTCGAAAGGCTGCCAAATCAACCCAAATGAGGGACTACACCAAATCAAATGATTGCATATTGTGGATACACACGTGGCAAAATGAGTGTCAATGGAGCGTCAATGATACTTGGTCATTTATCTTGGGTCATCCTGTGGGGGATAGGTTGCAAATAGTCATAAACAAAGTATTCACAGCCTTTATAGGAAAAAGAGAAAGTGAAACGCTCCCCGCCCCATCGTGAAAATGAGCGTCAACGGAGCATCGACAATTCTTGGTTATGTATGTTGGGTAATCTCGGGGCCAATAGGTTGCAAAGAGTCATAAACGAAGTATTGGCTGCCTGTATAGACAAAAGAGAAAGTAAAACGCTCCCTGCCCCATCATGAAAGTAAGCATCAACGGGGCATCAACGATTGTTGACCATGTATCTTGGGTAATCTGGGGGGCGATAGGTCGCAAATAGTCATAAACAAAGTAATGGCTGCCACCATGGGCAAAAGAGAAAGTAAAACGCTCCCTGCCCCATCATCAAAATGAGCGTCAACTGAATGTCAACAATTTGTGGTCATGTATCTTGGGTAATCTGCGGGGCAATAGGTTGCACATAGTCATAAACGAAGTATTGGCTTCCTTTATAGGCAAAAGACAAAGTGAAATGCTCCCTGCCCCATCATGAAAATGAGCATCACTGGACTGTCAACAATTGTTGGCCTTCCATTATGGTTAATTACAGCGTGATGTGGCTGTTATTGTCTATATACATGGTATTGACTGTTTTGGTACACTAAAAGGTTCACGAATACAAAGTGGTAGCTCTGTAAATGGACTGACTTGTTACTGTCCTGGAGGATGCGGCGGGAATATTCAGTATATATCTGCCCATCAAGGCTGCCATATCCTTGTTTATGGATGGTTGCGATCAAGCTCCACTCATATTACCCAAGATGCAAGACCCAAAATTGTTGACACTCCGTTGACCCTCATTTTCAGAATGGGTAGGGAGTTTTTGGTCTTGTTTTTTGGCAATAATGGCGGCCAATACTTTGTTTAGGACTGAATTTGACCTGTCGCACCTCCAGATTACCCAAGATACACGATCAACGATTGTTGATGCTCCGTTGACGCTCATTTCCTGGAGGTGGTACGGTGCGTGCATCAATTCATTTTGATCATTAACGCAGCCAATTCATCGAAAATGGACTGTGAAGTACCCACGTCAATATTCTATGATCAACAGAAGCATATCTGAATGTGATCATCAATGTGAAACCCGAAACTCGGAACCGGAGATTGGGACCGACGGGTCTAGCCAGACCTGGCGAAACCCCCGGGTTGATGGGTACGGGTCCGGGTTTGGCCTGCTAAGAGTCAGTGGGTCGGGGTTTTGGACGGATCTGGAACCAAACTGACCGGTTTCTGTGGTCGAAACCCGGACTGCGGGTCGGTTACCTGGACCGGTTGCTAACACTAGGCACAGCACCACCAGAAGGGAAACCACATAATTGAGTGGATTTGCAAAAGGTCTTGGCAGCAGGCGATTGACGCAATGCAAAGTGGCAAGCGATGACCACCAAACCAACGATGATGACGACTGATGAGGGGGGAGCCCCATTGGAGGAGTCATCAGAATGTCACCTATTAAGAGAGAAATGAATATGGCAGAAGCAGGAGAGGCCAGCAGCCTGGCTAGCGAAGAGTCAGGAAAGACAATATACATTACGTTCATGGCTGCGCGCAAGCATCGGGAGTGAAATACGAATGCGAAATCGCTGAGAAGTAAGATTCCGTAGTCCATGAGTACCCTGGAAGACTGTAGGAGTTGAATGAATCGTGCAATGAGGCAGTAGGCAAAGAAGACAGCAAAGTTGAACCATACAGTTGACAAGATGGCGAGAATGCTAGAAGCACACACGAAATGTGTAGAAACAGAAAGGCTCGGCATGAAAGACTCATTTGAGGATAGTGAGGGGAAGTGGGATGCTGGCCACAATGACGACGTACTATGCGGGACAGGCATTCCAGACATGGCCACAAAGATTCTTGCCGGAGCAAGAGCAGGCAAGCTAGACCTAGAACCAGCGGCCAAAAGTGGCCTACAAGCATCATGGCATACAGGTGCAAGGCAGTGAGAGCGAAAATGGGACCCTGGGCAGCAGCAGCGGAAAGCAGAACTGTGGCCAGAACAGCACGAGCTCAAACTGAAACTGATACTGCCCCCAGCCCCCACCTCCGCCCCAATCCAGTCTCCAACGACTACAACATTAAAGAAACATACACTGCCTAGATGGTGAGAGACTATCCTGCCAAGGAACCAGAATACAACCCCAAGAACAACAGTGCCAGCAGAGACTACTGGCCTAGGCCCGGACCTGACGTCCGACTCGCGCATGGCAGGCAGACAGCTGTTCTGGAGGAGTGATGAGGGCATCCACCAACCTTGCAAAATGGACGAGGAAATGTTTTCAGCGGTTAACAGAGCACTGGTTCAACAGCAGGCCTTGACACATGCTCGGATCATGAATGCGAAAAGGACTACTAGGGGTACAATCACTGCAGTCATGTACAATAATACAACTGCAGAGATTGCTCTCCTGTACTGAGATACCATTATTGGAGCAGCCAGATCAGTGGACAAGGGGGTCATTGACGTGGAAGGAAACAAATCTTGGGAAAGACTGAAGATCCACACTGTCCCAATGGTAAGATATATGGGCAAGGGCACCAAAGGACCACAGAAAATGAGGGAGGAGATCCAGGCAGAGAATGAACGAGTGATGATTCCTGTGCAAGTGAGATGGCTATGAAACACCCAAAGCATCAGTGAGAGAGAGCAAAGAGGAGATATAAAGGCATCATCAGTGGTCTTCATTGTGAGGGGGAAGAAGGTGGCACAGAGACTAGTGAATAAAAGAGTCACCGCTTATGGAGTATGATACAATGTCAAGCAGTATACGAACATGGGCCCGGACAGCCTTTGCAAGCTCTGCTGTCAATGGGGGCACACAGAGAGCTAGCGCAGCCACCATCAACTGAAGTGCGGTTACTGCGCTGGACTGCACCAATTGGTTGTGCATAGGTGCAAGGTAGTGGGAAGTTAATCGAGACAAGGGGCATCGTGCGGCGACATGCGCGAACAATTCCAGAACAGCAATGGAAATCAGATTGCTTTCAGCAGCAAGGGTGTGAGGAAAACTGAGGACATCAGAATGGCGAGACAAAGCAGGAGATTGCAACCGAATGGACAAGAGACGACGGTAAATAGACCTAACATAGCAGCACATGGTTACAGGAAGGCAAGGGATATAGGAGACAAGGTAGGTGAGGCAATGGCCGACAAGGGGGAGGATGATACTGGTGAAATGGAGGTGGCAGAGAATGACAGAGATGTGCCCATGACTGAGACTGCTGGAGAGACCGAAACTGGAGCCGCAGCTTCCAATGATTTGCGCAATTCAGCACAATTGCACCAGGTCAAAATGAGAGGACAATACCTGCACAGGAGACAGGGGCAGAATGCAGGGAGGATGTATTGTGCTTGCAAGAGCCGCCACGAGAAACAAAAGAATTCAGAATCAGGCACACAGTGTATGAAATAAGAAAGAACAAACGAGTGTGGACTACAGTGTCCAAGGGAAGTGGCCTTGCAGTGGATGAGTGAACAGATGAGGGCAAGGGCGGCAATGACGATGTCATCGTCACTGTTGTTTGAAGAAGTGGCAAGAAGGTCACAACAATTAGTAATGTCTATTATCGAAAAGACTCGCAGGCAAGAGAGGGACCAGCCCAAAACCTACGATGGCAGCAAATCATTCGGCAAGACAACACCATGCTCACTTGAGACTTCAATGCCTACTGCAGACGATGGGATCCAAGACACATCAAGCAACAGGATACTGTGTTCTGGGAGGTTGTCATGGATGAAAACTGACTGGAAATTGGAAACAATGACCGGGCCACTCACTGCTGGAAAAGAGAAGACCTCCCAGCCAAGTTGATAATTGATTCAACATTGGCGAATTGACAAATCTGAAATTGGACTATACTAGGCGAAAACCACGCCACAAGTTCCACCCACGAAGTAATAGAACGGGAGGTACACCTAAACAAGTGAGAGGAGGCATACCTCAATTAGGGGGTAGGGTGGAATCTGGCGGCAGTGAGGGAGGAGGACAAGGAGGCAGCTCAGAAGCTATGGATAGAGCTTGGGAAGGAAACAGTAACCCTGGATGCTGGGTGTACGTAGAAGGAAGTTGAGTAGGAGGCCATGTGGTGTCAGGAAGCACTGAGCAAGGTTCTGGACGTCACAGCAAAAACAATTAGGATCTGCACAAAGTCAAGTTTGTGGTGCAATGGTGACATCAAGGGAAGAAGAAAGACAGTCAGGTGACTAAAGAGAAAATGTTGATGTCAGTCGGTTGGAGAAGCCAGAGCAAAAGCAGTGATGCTGAAATCTATTTGGAAATCCCAGAGCAAAATGTCGAGTGAGTACTTGCAGAATCTCGAAGCAGCTGAGGTCGAGAGAGCAGTACAATATGTCGACCCTTGGGCATGCACAGCATTTGAGGCTCTATCAAACAGAATAGGTAACCAAGTGAACAGCACCACAGAAAAGGAGGAGATGCTGAGGCTGGAGTCCTTCATTTGAAATGATGACAACCAGTACTATGAGCGACTACTGGCCAGTAGTGCACATACAAGAGTCACCGAAACAGCAGTCGAGTATGCCCTGAACTCCTAATCAGTTCAGAAGGCCCCTGGCCCAGCCATTTTAACCTTTGAGGCCATTCGCCAGTTTGGGAAGTGGGACAAAGCGTCCATTGTAGGCATGGCAGAAGTGACAATTCGCACTGGATGGCATTCAGCAGTCTGGCAGCGACCCAGTGGAGTAGTAATGTGCAAACTCAGCAATAACTACAACGTGAAGCTAACAGCATACCGTATGATCTCACTAGTCACCCATGTGGGAAAGGTTGTTCAGAAGGTAGTTGTGTAACTGCTATCAGAGGAAGCCAAGCAGAGGGAACTACTGCATGATGGACAGCTTGGCAACAGAATGGGGTGGTCTGCCATTGATGCAGCAGCCATCACAGTCAACAGAGTGCATGCCGCAAGGACAAATGGCAACACAACTGGTGTGCTTGTCATGCATTTCACATCAGCATTCCAAAGCATTGCAAAAGGAAAGCTTGTCAATGATATGACGGCCAATCATAAAGATGGAGACCTCATCTGAGGGACAGAAAGTTTTGTCTCTTATAGAATTCAAGAAATGTGAATCAAGGACAATGCCCTGATGGGACACCCAGAGTGGGCAGGGGTCCTGCAGGGCTCACCTGTTTCACTGATCCTATTTGCAATCTACACTTAAGAACTTGTTGAGTGGGTGGAAGAGTACTACTCAGCCAAAGGACTATGGTTTGTGGATGAACTCGGCTGGGTGGCGACTGGAAGCAATGGCAATCAGGGCGTCACTTAACCTGAGAAATGTGCTGCAAAAAGGATTGAATGGGCAAGTCGCTGAGGGCTCCAGTTTGATACAGCAAAATGGAGGCGGCATTGTTCACACGGCGATGAGGCCACAAGAAACACCATTGGCGGAATCTGACATCAATGATACCAGTCGGAGACAGCTCTATATGATTCTACAAAGATGCACCCTGCTGGCCAGGCGTCTGGATGGATGTGCAACTGATGTTCAAGGAGCACTATAACTGATGCAGCAAGCAAGCCAGGGCAGCTGAAGCTAGACTTCCAACACATACAAAGATGCACAGGGTCATCCTAGTGAGTGCGAGAGCAGTCTAAATAGCTTGTGTCCAAGGGGTCACACTATATCTGAGCGAGCTCTGGTGGGACCCCTGATAAATTGGATGATGAGATGATCTCCAACTCCATCTAAATTGATAAGCCAGATCCATTCTGAGTGCACTGTCCTCGACACCACAGAGGGCACTGATGAGAGAGGCAGAGCGTACACCCACGCCTGTAAGCTTGGACTCGAGACAACAACAATTCACAGCCAGACAGGGAAACGCATGCAGTATGAAGTTAAAGGAGCTACACCAAAACTCCTCCTCTGGTGCACCGATATACAGAGTAGTCAAGATAGAGCATGAACATGGCCAGATAACTGGAGGCATGAACTGGCCTGCCCCAGGCGAAGAATTAGGGGTCAGGACCATCATACTGGACAACAAAACTGTAGCCAAGAGAGCTGCGCTGCTCTCGGCAAGAGAGAACAAAGCCAATGTGGGAGTGGGGGCCTGCATGTGGTGGACAGATGGATCACACTCAGACAATAGCCAAGTGGGAGCCGCAGCAGTGTGCAAACACAGCAATGAATGGAGGCCCTGGTGCAACTATCTAGGCACTCAAAGTACGGAGGTCTTTGATACAGAGCTGTTGGTGATTGGACTCACGCTCGATGTGATGATCAAGACGAGAAGAACACCACAAAGAGTTGGAGTGAAGATGGTGGGAGTATTTAGCGATTCAGAAGCCGCCGTACAATGGAGGACATATCTGGAGCCGCACCCTGTGGGGCAAGTTGCAAGACAGACCAATTGAACGGTGCAGTCCCTTCTTGCCCCTGGCATTTCAACAGAGATCCATTGGGTGCCTGGGCACTGTGGCATCCCCGGGAACGAAGAAGCAGACTGCCCCGTGAAGAAGGCTTGAGAGACTAACAGAAGCATAACAATTGAGCGACCGTACACATCAGCTTCGAATAGAGCCAGATGGATCTCCGAAGGAAGATCACCAGCTAACGCCCAGTGTAGGGCTGACAATCATAGTAAAGACTTCGGCTACAGACCGAAGGGCTAAGCAGGCAGTAACAGAGGTATCCCAATGGCAAGAGCAAAGTCATTAGCAACACGATTCTACCGACTAAAGTGTGGGCATGTGTCTACCAGAGATTACCTACAATGATTCGGACACCAAGGGGATGCCAAATGTTGGTGGTGGGGGGAAATGGGGCTGCAGACTTGGGATCATCTCTTCCGTCACTATGGCCGGCGGTAATACCAATAGCAGGAGCTCAGGAAGGAGGTGGGCAATGCAACAGGCTGGAACGTGGATGGTGCCAGTGGGCGCTTGTATTGGAGCTATGTTCCACAGAGATATGTGATAAGGCTGTGATGGACTTCCTGGTGGCCACAGATGTTGGAATGATCCCACCGGGATGTCGCATGCAGGCCAGTGTGTCCTGTCTTTTTGGGTACACTACATTAGAATGCCGTACCTTACTGTTGTATTCATTTGTCAGCAGGGATGAACGGTGGTAGGTAGGAGCTCTGCCGTCATATCTGCTTGCCTGGAGGCGGGGGGGGGGGGGCGGGGTGGATAGGGGCCTGTCATACTCTAGCTAGAGTAAATAGAGCATGAATATACAACAACAACAACAGATAGCAATTTGACTACATAAGGATTTATACTGTTGTACATTAATTGAGGTGCTATTGTATACAAAAAAATGAAGAAATTGAGCGGACTAACTTGGTCAATAGCGATACAAGACAAGGAGCTGATGTATCACTGGAATAATATCATTCCTATACTATCCTGAGACAGTATACTATACGGTTTGAAATGACTCAGATAATATTACAGAAGCCGCTGGACATTACATATGGAAATCCATTTGAGAGACTGATCATAACATCAACACAGGTAAAGCAAAGATGAAATTCCCCAATCGGTACAGGGTACTGTTAGAAGACAACAAGAACATTACAATAGGAACATATTATTGTAGTACTGCGTAATTGCAAAACACGAACATAGTTACATTATATTGAAAGATCGAACCCATTACATTGTATTGATAGAATATCGGTTGAATGAAACAAAAGTAAATCATTGACTCAAAATCAAATAGTTGACATAGTACAAAGTGATTGATATAATAATAGTAGTACAAGATGTAGATCTCAATCACAGCCAGATTCAAAAGCTGAATCAAAAGAGTACAGCTATATGACAGTCCCAGTTGGGTACAACACGAGACAAGAGTCGAAGTGGTTCAAAGTTGTCTATCGGTTTGCTATACGTGAGAATCAATAAAGTGGGAATGAAAGGCAATCGTCCAACACCAAACAACCACTCTATATATACCCTTCATCTGCCACCTGCAGACCATTCTCCAAGCTCCAATGTACCATCTGAATCTTCACCCATCAACTTACACACTATCAACAATTCCCTTATCAACACATCCACACCACATTATGTGATGTCACAACACTCCAGACCACATCCTTTTCTTTCCAAATAATCCCCCACCACTATGCAACACTCTCACGCCATCTCCACCTCTTCCAATGTCTCTGCCATTCCATAACACCAACACCTCCCCGCTTTTTACTTAAGCACTCACATTCCTATCTTCGTACCATGAATTGCAAATCTGAACCGTGACAGTATCCCCCCCTGGTGTTTGCAGTCCTCTGACAATGTCTTTGAATGGTCCTTGTTTGCCTGGGAATCCTTGATTCAACTCCTCCACCGCTTGCTACCCATCTACAAACTTCGCTCATTCCCATGTCAAAAGCCATATCCTGTGCATCAAATTCCATACTGTTACCGATTGCGATAGACCTGACCATCCTTGACACTCGAAACCTGATACTATTACAATATGATCTGTCAGGAAGTCACCTGTACTGAGATCGTCGTATTGACTCACAGGCTACGGACTCATAGTCGTAGACTCATCCACGAGCCTTCACTCGCCACCACTGGTATTTGCAATTGTGAGCTTCCATGAACTTCCATTGTGTTCCAGGCTCTCATGTATATAGAGATAGAGCTTCTCCTTAGACAGTAGAATGGACTTTATCAACTTAACATTCGTAACAGGTTATGAGCCCGGCGGCCACTTACTAAACTCACTTTATATACTACTCTCATCTCACGATCTACAAGAGCCTCAACAACCCTAAACCTCGAAAAAGCCTGAACAACCCTAACCCCACAACTGTCGCCGTAGCAACAACTGTACAAACAACACTAAAACTCAACACCACAACCGCTATCGTCACTTCTCACGATGTCTGCCACCACTGAAATGTTTAAGACCAACTATGGATTTATTCCCAAGCTTACTCACAATAATTACCCTACATTGAGGAAGAAGGTACGCCATGCGCTAGTTGCAATGAGGGCGTACGACATTGTCACAGGAGACGAACTCCTTCCCCAAGGTAACGGATCTGCTGCACGCACTCTGCAGAAGGAGTGGCATCGGAGGGCCAATGATGCCATTGCTCAGATCCAGCTTGGTTGCACAGGTGATCTACTTCCGTTGATCGACGACATTGACGATCCAGTTGAGATGTGGCAGACGCTTCAAAACAGATTGGATAATAGGACAAATCAGGTCGGTCAAACTCAGATCGTTCGCAACTCTCACGCCCTATGCCCATCGAAAGACGAGAAGACCACACAGTACTTTAATAGACTGATCGATCTTCGCAAGAAACTGATTGGATCTCCCAAAGCCATCTCCGACGAAACAATGAAGACTCACATCTTCTCTACCATGCCAAAAGAAATTCGAAACGACCATCAAGATACTCGAACAACAAATTCCTGTCCCAACAGCCCAGCATGTCCTGGACCGATTACGAGAGGATGCTGAACAAACTGAACTCGCAAAGGAGATCGGAGACGAGTCAACCGGATCAGCTCTCTATAATCAGCATTGTGGAGGGTATGGCAAGCGCGGAGGACGAGGAAATAAACAAGGCCGTGGACGAGGAAATATGGGCAGAGACCATGGAGGAAACAAAAACGATGATAGGGAATACAGCTGCATGCACTGCAAAATGAACAATCATACTACCGAAAGCTGCGGCATTCTCAAACGACTCAAAAGCGGAAGCGGAGGCTTGATCCGAAAGAAGAGCGAGGAAGTGCTCTGATTCCACTGCGGAAAACGTGGCCATACGAGAGCCGAATGCCAAAGTCGCCAACGAGGTCTCAAAGCCCAAAACATGGTCAACAAATGAAGCATCAAAGACTCGATGGCGGAAGCAAATAGGGCACTGACACAGCATGGAATTTCGGCTGGTGATCGAGATCTATTTTGACTACCAAACACCACTCACGCCGCACTTACATCGTCGACTGCTACATCTCCGACGTGGGTGGTAGACTCAGGAGCTTCTCACAACGTGTGTAACAATAGAAGCCTCTTCATGTCATACAAAAGACTACCTTCTCTGATCACTATAAAACTTGGAGATGATACAACCGTAACTGCCACATATCACGGACTGGTCCATATCACTCAAGACTTACAATTGGATGCTCTCTATACTCCGACTTTCCGACTATCCTTGTTATCAATAAGTCAACTCGAACATGCAGGATACACAACGATCTTTCAACGCGGGAAATGCTTTATATCTACCGATACGAAATCGACCGCCTCTATCATCATCACCGCGAACAGCATTGGAGACCTCTATATTCTCCAATCACCATACGCCCTTACCTCCGAAGCCATATCAACCGATGCTCAGGTGGCCCTCCAGTCAAAAGCCACAACCTCCTCTCGTAAAGAGGGTAAGACACGATCGCAGACCAGTTCGAATCTCACTCCAGCATCCACGATTACTGCAAGACTGTGGCACCGAAGATTAGCCCATCTCCATCCTGCGGCGATGCAATCTCTAATTGACGGACTCAACAACCTCAACAAAGCCACCGAAATATGCGATGTTTGCTTGCAAGCCAAGCACAAGCAAAAGTTTATTCGAACTAAAGTCAAATGGGCTACCACACCATTCGAACTCGTTCACTCTGATACCTGCGGTCCCTTCTCTGTATCGACTAAGGGAGGCCATCTACATTACATTATCTTTGTCGATGACTACACACGATGGACGACGGTTCACTTACTCCCTGACCAGAAGAAGAAGGAGACCTGCATCGCAGCCTATCAACACTATCAAGCTAAGGTCGACGCAAGAGGCTACAATGTGAAACGTTTTCGA
>Ga0307512_10000869_pt1 | contig 44465 bp, 37 predicted proteins | sample 14_EM_MG_FD_200267 | JGI IMG/M metagenome (GOLD analysis project Ga0307512, IMG submission 200267) | Populus trichocarpa ectomycorrhiza microbial communities from riparian zone in the Pacific Northwest, United States - 14_EM | ecosystem: Host-associated > Plants > Roots > Unclassified | place... | reverse complement strand
GCGACGCGTGGTATCGACGCCGGGCGCTGAGTAATCCGCCACCGGGGTGTCTCTGACGGCTCTGACGGAGCGCGTCCACTCTGACGGAGCCATTCCGCCCGGACGGAAATGTATTTTGGTGATGCAGCTTAATGTAAATGCCTTAAGTTCATATTGGATCTTGAACTGAACAATCTGGTTTATCCAAACTATCATATCCCAAGATTGGATCAAGATTGAAATTATCCTAAATGCTTGTCATAAGCAAAGACTAGTTCAGAGATTTGAAGTAACTGTCAGGACTTGGGGGGTCTGTAAGTGCAGCTTTCGAATTGAATTCTACGCGTGAATTCAAGTCTTATTGTCCCTTGATGCCACAGAACTACTGGCAATCACTCATCTGCCCACTCTGAAATAAAGGCTTAAAATATATTGTCATTACCTTGTATAAAGCTTTCAACTACAATATGTATTTTAAGTTGTCTTTCTTAGTGTGTTATTCATATTGAATTCATAGTTGCATGATGGGCTATTTAATTGATATTATCCGTATAATTCAACAGTAAGTCAGTATGTATAACCAGTTTGCAAGCAACCTTGGTATTAATGCAAACTTGAATGAAAAATATTACCCCATAATCTTTATTATACTAAATGAGTCTTTCACTGCCTGGTGTTTCCCCTGTCTACAGTCAAATTGTCTTCCTTATACGATAACTGCAATATTCTTGTGATTATATTTAGTACACCAAATGCTGATGAATGTATGAAAGTGAAGTTATACCAATACAACTGCCTTATTAACAATTAACACAGCAGCTGCAATCAAAAACAGCAGAATCCCATCAAAATCCCATGTCCTTCTCATTGGTATTCTACCTATTGTAATTTATATTTAACCTCTGACATTAACAATCTCAGTTTGAATACTTGTAACATACACATTACCACTTCGAAGGTACCAACTCTATTCACATTTTGCAGATTGTTAATGCAGTCACAATTCTAGACCACATAGTCAACACCAATCGTCCAACTACAATTATAATTACGCCCTCTTTCAATATTATATTCAAGAGAAATCATTCTGATTCCATTTTCCAGTACTCAGTAATGTTGCCCCAAGGGTTAGTTAGTATTGCAACAATGTTAGTGTCATGAGTTGTGGAGTCTCATCTGGTGGATTCCTCAGTGTAATCGGTTCAACAAATCTCCATTTCTCGCATGAATAGCCTGCAAGATTGTAGTGCTATCATTCTAAATTGTGACTAGAAATTCAATTGTTCGTATACATTAATCACTTTCTACATCACAATACATGACAGCCTTCCATGAAGCAAATGTGAACTGCTGCAATCATCGCTCAGGGAGTCTTTGACAGTAAGCCTCAAATCGGATCCTGTGTAACATGGGATGAGTTCTTTGTTCTATTTACCGGTTATTCTATTGAACTCAATACTATTGTTCCCCTGATATTTGATCTCTCCCCAATGCAAGTCTATCTTCAATTTATCAACATGGATCCTACAGCTAGCCGGGTGAGATGTCACACTTCATAGAAGACTCCAAAAGTGAACTCTCAACATGTACTGGCATCCATCACACCAGTAACTCTGTATTGTCTATTAACATTTGACTTTCAACTATCTGTTCACCTATTATTGTATTTGTGATGACTAATATGCACAATATCATACCTGGTAATACAGCAGGTTGTTAAATAAACGGATTCAGACATCAGTAATCAAGAAAGTGAAGATCTCTAACCATCCTCCATCTCTGCATATATCAAAGAGGATGATTTGAATATCTAATCGGAGGTTCTATTCCAATGTCGGGTATACTGGAAAATCATGCTACCAATGACCAGAGTCATACTGCTAAAGAAATCAAATTATGCTGATGCTGATAGAATATACCCTCCACTTACAACTTCCAGGAAACCCGCTGGCTTTACAATACCCCCTTGTGTATATGCCAAAAGTCAACTCTCAACAACTTCCTGAAGTGTAACTTTGCACCTGGGTAGGCTGTTCCACAACCAAAGACATGTGGAGATCTGAATGTTCCTCAACTAATGGCCAGTGGAGATAACAATGCTCCCAAACTCAGAAGGGGCTACTATTGAGGTTGCAAATTGAATAATGAAGACAGTGGTGTCTATCATGGCTATATTGATTGGAATATCAGATGACAAATACCTGATTGTCAATGAAGTTTAACAACTAGCAGTGGATACCTTGAATTGCCAGAGTACATTAGCAGATACTCCTGTTAGTATACCATCTGTATACCAATTACCCAATAGTTCATCCCTTTATATTTTTCTGCAAATACAAAACACTAAAAGTATTGTATTCTGTATACTGCCATTCTACTAGGTGTACAATACTAACAATATAACAAACTGACATGTTATTTACAAAAGATTACTATAATTTGCGAACGGTTGGGATTGGAAGCTTGTCAATCATTTGTCCACTGTTTCGGAATGGATTCCAACCCTGACTGTGAGATTTGGATCCATGTCAATAATGTGCTATACATAATGCCTATATATCCAACGTCATGGATGATAGAAATTATTCTTCATCTGAATGGAAAGTCTGGATTCAATTTGCCATTAATCTTTCTCTACAGCCAATAGTTTAGAGTGTTAGCCTATCACATTTCTGGTTTTTCAACCTATTACTCTACTGACTTTAGCACTGGTGGCAGAAGTGATTTATGGTATGCTGTCTGAATATGCTGCTGGAAAAGAACTTATAGTTATGTATTCTCAAGATGAATATCAACGTATATTTTGCCATTTCCTTGTAATGAATCACAGAGTGAAGCTATGGCAGTCATCTATTATCGATTCATTTGCGACATTATTTCACCACTACTTGCTGATGCTGCCAAGCACCTATAGGCGCTGTCAAATTCTTGTCAGCACTCTGTAGTCTGCATTGGTACTTTTCTATCTCATTTCGTACTCCTCTATCAGCTTCAGTACTTCCCTTTTCCAAATAGTACTTTCTATCTCCCCCTTCTCATATCCTAGTAGTTTATAACATTTCCACTCCAAACCATTATATTGACTTTCACATTCCATCTTCATTTGCAGCATTTACCAATCTCAATTTGTATTTGTCAGATATCACAAATAAAGCAAAATCATGGTATAATGTCATTTCACCCCCTCACTAGATTCAAAGCATTCCGAAATTGAAGGAGTATTTCATGTCAGTTCATTCAATCAGCAAATTGTGTGTTCTTTCTCTTGTCATCTCTGATTGGAGGGCTGATAGAGTAAACATCATAGATACTATTTTCAATTTGAACCATTTAGTTGCTTAGTAAGGTTATTGTGTCAGTATTTTTACTTTGGATTATTGGATTAGGTATCTTTTTCTTTATTTCTTCAAGTTGTGATGTAAAATTTTTTTAGTGGAAACTCAACTCAGCTAGAGTAGTATAATTTAAAAGTGGATAATTAATAAAAACCCATGGATCACATTTGCCATATAGGGTAATTCATTGCATGTGCATATCTGGAATGTATCAAGTAATGCTTGTAGTCCTCCTGAAACAGATTGCTAAGAATTAAAGCAACTTTCTATGTTTATTTGGAATTTCCCCCTTGGTTGGGCAATATTCCCAGGTGCACTTGTACTTCTCTGTGGCACTCTGTTTCACCCCCAAACAAGTCACATTCATTCTCATGATGCTTCTGTAGTGGTTATCTGATGTTAACATTACTCCAAACACTAGCTGGATTCCCCTTGTGGCATTTCACCCTCTGCCTTATATAACACTTGTAGGTTTATACCCCACATTCTCTCACCCCCTACTTGAGGCTCCCAGTTACATAAATTCAATTTGCTGACACAATATTCATCTCATTGAACAAAGTACATGTAAAGAACTAGAGATATTCAAATGATTCTATTAGTAACTCATAATTGGAGCCAGCCAACAAGAGCAACTATCTATCCCTGATTGTCATTACTTATAACCAGCATTGAGGGTTATCTTGCCATTAGTAGTTAGGCTGTAGTTAGTATGAATATGACCTGTCTATAATGGAGCTTCAGTATAAAATATCCAGCATTATACATTCACTACATAATCCTGTATTAGGTTATTAGTTAGATTCATCCTTTCCAATCAGGACAATCCATCCTCAATTCAATGATATCAAAACTCACTGTCAGGTAATCTAGGTAATCAGGAGAAGCAAATGTGCTACCATGTCTAGACCTTCATCTGAGGTATATTACATTTACAAATCCATAGTATGAGGAGCTTTTATTTGGACATGTAAATAAGAGGGTATGCCTCTATCCACTGGCAGGTATTAGTACATCTACTGTGTGGTTGGTTATGTCAACACTCTTGGATGTAGAAGCCAAGAGACTACTTGGTCCAGATTATCTGGTCTGCAAATAGTTGCGATACAAGGTTTGGGTGATAGAATTTAAGTGTCAATAGGGTTAGCCACAATAGTGGTGCAGTGAACGTGACTGTTGACCTTTGTTTTGAGTATACACTGTCACATTGTATGACACTGTAGTTGTTGGCTGCATATAACAATGTGACTAGGTGTGTATGCAGATGATTGCATCACACTATATATCTAACTACCAAATACACACGATCTGAGATATATTGGAAATTGTTAGTCATGATTTGCAATTCTCAGCGACATAATCAAATGGTGCCAAACAACGCAATAAGAAGAAAACCAAATGAATGCTATATAAAGTATATATTTAATGTAAAGTTAATACAATGAAACTATTTTCAAAGATGAAAATTAATGAGCACAGTAGAATAGATATGTCATTGCCATGTACAAAGACTTTACCAGTACTACTATAAAGAGACTTCATTACTTTGGTAATAGAAAAAGCAAACCCAAGTACTAATTGGCAGTTAGAAATACCAGCAAGTAATTATCAAAAATATTATAAATTTTCCTTTCCAAAAACCTTTTGTTAAGTACATTTTCTTGGAAAGTTAAAGTAGTAATGTACACTCTGTATCGTTGTTGACTTTACTTTGTTACAACAACTCATTTAGCTACAATCTAGTATGGGCTATGGCTAGATAAATTAGTTGTAAAGATAAAATATACTACTACTGCTAGTTGAGAATTTTGACTATTACCACTGAGTCAACTGATATTGAAGTAAAGGACAAACAGATATACCTCAATAGAGAAGAAGAATGGATGGCAATATTAGCATATGTACTACTAGATATTTCCATATTCCCTTGAAGCCTTTCAGATGTAGTAATAAACTATGTAGTTTTGACTTCTCAGATGGACACATGGAATATAGCATTGGCTATATTGCAAAGTTACAGATCGTGATAGAGTTGTAACAAGTGAGTGGTGAATATTTAGTTGCAATGGTACAATCTAAAGGGGGTTAGGGATTGTAGACAAGATTAAATTTCCATATTTAGCTCCAGTTGTTGTTGGGTGGGAAGTTGATAAAAACAATAATTCCATTTACCACATATGATAGAAACTAACTATGTACTGATCCAATAATGATGGAGTCCTGCATTGAATTTACACACTATTATAGTAATATTTTTTTGTGTTAGAAATTGAGAGAGATACTTAAAGTACATTAGATAATATCATTAGTATGACCCAACCTCCAAGGTGTCCCATGGATAGTGTGTGCTGAAATGCTCTATGATATTGAACTAATGGAATGGATGAGAACCTGATACAATGTCTTCAGAGTATGCAGTCATAGAATAAAAGAGACAATCTGGATGTACAAATTCCAACAACAAAGACAAAATATAATAATACTTCATAGGGGAATGTCTGGATTGATAATATAGCTAATATCAAGATTACTATCCAATGGGATGGAAATAGTCACTGACATCTTGATTTTGTACTCGTTATCTTGTATACCTTATACAATGAATTTACAAATTCATAACAAGCTTTACAACTCAGAGGTAGATTCATTATATGGATGTTAATAATAACCAGTATATAGATGATGATGATGTATAGTAAAGCTTTATAACATAGTTCATAGAAGAATAGCTGAACCTAGTAATTGTAAAGTGAGGTATACGCAATATTGAATTAGTCATAATGATGAAATATAGTAATAAATATTGCAGGCTTGCCTTATAGTGACAGTTAGTTGTACTTGCTGGATGTATTTTCTCTTAACTCAAATCTCTATTATAGTTTCAATCTTTATAGCATTATTCAATACAAGTATTGGTTAAATCAAAATCAGTCTTTTTAAAATACATTGTAAACTGAACTCTTTAGGAATATAATGTATTAGTAGTAATTAGTAAATACCACAAATGTACCAAAATGCTCCATATATATTGTGTATTCAGACTGTCACTCTTCAGCAACCATGATGGAGATTGAAATATTAATCATATTTGACGATACTGGAGTTCAGAACCCCAGAATTCCAAGTTATCACAATTCAGTGTGATTCCAATTCAGAGCTTAGTATACTTAAATATTAAAAAAACTTCAGTTTTCATGATATATGTAACTTGCTAGCCATCTAGAGAGTTACAGAGCAGAGACTGTCTGAATGGATACACTGCCTGTAGTATGTGCTCTGTGCTAGGGTCTAAGTTCTAGAAATGTATTTCGTAATTGCAAAGAATCCACCTATTGATACAACTATGGCCATCTGATGTGAAGCATCATTAGAGGCCAGCCTGAGTTATTCATTTGATAACTAGTCAATATGGGAAATCTTCAACAGAAGAATTCTGAACTGGGAGTAATATATTCAAGGCAATGCACCTGTTGTCCAAACAGTCCAGGCAAGTGTAAAAACAGATACAGAATCAGGTTGAGTAGATTGAGTTACTAGTATCTGAATGAGTAGTTTCTTCATTCATATTTGAAATCTATATTTTGTACTCTACATGAATTGATTCAAACCTATTCTTGTTTAAGAAATCAAGAATCTCTCAGATTTCTCAGGTTAGAATAAGAAATATTTTAGAAAATGTGACATAGTGGATATTAATCAATGGAACCATTTTGATTTATTGGTGGAAGTTACATCTTCTAACCTAGTCTAAAATGGTAATTATGTAACAAATATGCCACAGACTAATTGTTCATATCCGTATGTATAAATACATTTAATAGTTCCAGTAATATCTATTAAAATAGAGGGATAGTATGAAGCTAAATATACTAGCCACCAACAGAACTTATATTTGCAAATTAAATTACAATAGATATATTACTCTATCAAATCTTCATCAGTAAGAATGAGTATCTATATATTGGTGTGAACCAAATAGCACTTGACTGATATATCTACTATGTTGTATATTTGATAGTAAGAATTGGATATACTATGTATTAAAGAATATCTACTCAAAAGTTGACTTTATTTCAATTTGTAACCAATTCTTCAGTGACGTTGACATAATTGCACTATAGCTGATGGCAATTGACGAGAGAATGAATTGCCGCATCATATCTGTGATAATCAGCTTTTATGTTAGACAGACACAATATTCATATGCGCTACTGTAAATACCAATAACAGATTTTGCTCAGCAATCAACAGTTTCTAAGATGGTTGTTATTCTAGTTTAATTAAAGACATGTATATTTCACTACCATTGATATGTATGAATATATCTCAAATTATTCTGTATACTGTGAACCGTATATTATGCCTGTATTCCCCTTTGAATTGTTTACATGTATCTCCAGTGGATGCTATATTTTCACGATTATAAAATTCATTGTACTTGTAAGACAGTGCACAGCAAAACTTGACTAACTACCAATCATTGGTGGTAATTAGTCATACAGGTATATCACCCACTGCCATCTGTATTGAGAAGTCATATCTGTGAAATTCTGTTTTACGCCAGCTTGGCAACTTATGAAAGTATTCAACACTACTTGGTCTATCTCCAGATCGTTTGGGTAATCACTACACTATGTGTAGCAGTAGGATTAATAGCTATGGAATACACAGTTGGTAGTATTATAGACACAAAAGAAATTGGTCAATGTTTATATTTGAGTTGAAATTCTGTTTGATCCATGTTGTTGATATCGATATACAAGTAGACAGCATCCATGCAATCTGCACAGACCGTACCAGGCACCCCTGTTGATAGGATATATACCCAGGAGAAAGGTAAATAAGGACAATGTGAACAAAAGATAAATAAAGATGGTATATTCATGAATATCTGTTTTATCAAGAAGTCAATCCCCTGATTTTTCATTTCTATTATGTTTGGAACACTCTGCTGGCTTATTGACCAGTATCAGCAGAACTCTATATTTTATCTATCGCAAAATTAGAGAATTCACACAATAATCCAGAGGCCATTTGTCATATCACACTGTTGCATGGTTAATACAAACCTAAATATTTCCAAAAACTAGAAACTAATAAACTATACAGTATTTATATACACAATACCCTTGAGAGAAACTATATAATCAATATCTCTCCACATACATCTAAAGTACAGCTTGACTTCCATTTGTGTATTTTGGATTCACAAAATGTACCTTTACCAATGCAATCCATCCTGTAGTTTTCAGTTACCAAGTTTCGATTTGAACTCTATCCTTTTCTATTTAGCTTGGCAATTGGCATTTTTTGGTCTACTGCATTCTATAGAGCTTTATTATCTTTAGTACTGATCACATTTATGTAATACTTCATGGCAATCAGTAATTCCTCCTTACTGTAAAGGCATACACCCATGTATGGCGATGATGGAAGGTATATCAATGGATATAATTGCAAAGGTGGATGTCAATATTGTAGACATGTATAGAGGTAAGCTAAGGTAGGAGCATTGCTAGAGATCTAAGGCAAGTGGTGAGCAGATTATATATGGTGGGTGATACCCGGCCCTGGTCATGTCACATGCAGCCATGCCATCACATTATCCGTCTCTTCAGGTGCACACTTGCTGGGCTGTATAAATCCATACAAAAGTAGGAAACGAAAGTAAATAATCAAAAAGCTGTTCAATGTACTCGAAAGTACGCACCCATAAGTCCCACAACCAATCAGTACCACTCAGCGCAACCCTTCGGTCAATCTGGCACAAGGTGAAATTCCACCTATACTTGACTTGTCTCCAGAAATGATTAAAACTCATGCTGACACTATTTGTACTGGGCTGAGATCAAAACAAGTACAGAGGTAATCAAGTAAACAGATAAGAAGAGAAGCCAAATAACAAACATCGAAAGTGACACTATCCTCCATCTCTCCACTTCCACAATGTCCGCCATCCAACCATCACATCTGGCACATGCAGTGTCTACCAAGTGCAGGTCATCGTCAGAATTGAACAGTGGAATCATGGTGGAATCGCCAAACATAGAATCAGCCTCGTCTTGACTTGTAGGTATCGATGGTGACATCAGCTCACTGCTCCTCATCGCCATCTTCATTGCCATTACCATTGCCATTGTCATTGGCCATTGCATTAGTACTTCTAACTTGTAATCATCCCAGTAACCGGGCATACTCACAACACTTTCAAATGAGCTTTCACTTGAGATCTCCCAGTTCCACTTGAACAACTCCGCAGGCCCAGCCCATCAGTGACCATTTTTGCTGCATTGGAAGGTGGTTGATTATTCACATTCGTGCTCAGTCTGACAGATCAAGTCGGCCTGACTTCTACATGTGGATCCTAGCTTGTGCTCTCGGTGTCATTGCCATTTGTGATGGTCAATCATTTGTAACCTCATATGTATGTTGTAAGGGTCACATAAAATGGTCATTTGTATCGTATATATGCACGCGTTTTTGCCCTGTACTGCACCCTTGTATATAGCTTGGTTGGCCAGTCTTGATATATCTGAGATGATCCCTTGCAGCTGGTGACATGTACAACATCTCCATACTCATTGATAGCTGAATTCATGCTGATTCGGTGTCTGCCGAGCAGATATATAGGCATCCGGAATGGTCGTTCAGCATTCATGTTGGTACGCCATTTGGTAAATATCTTGGTTGGTGCCTCTTGTGGAGGGCTCCCGATAATCCCCTTGTTTAATCACACTTTGAAGTTATATGGCCATGATCTTCGTCACTGATCTTGGTCACAATGCTCAGTCATTATCTCATGGTAGTTGTCTGGACTGTGTGTTGCGATGTCATTCAGTGACTGACCCCTGTGATCCGGTTTCTTAATTCATTTGGTACATGCAGAGATGATTTTTGATTTGGTTTAGAACTGCTTCAGTGTACAGAAATGCGCCCACTTGGCATAGATCAATTTCCCTTGGTCTTGTCATCATCTCTCCGTGGTTCCTGAAGTCACACTGATCAACCTCCTGCTCATAGGTGCACTGGTTGGAAAACTTGACAACCGCCCTATGCTTGGTGCAGTTATATCCAATTCCTGGTTGCACTCACCAGTTTTGCTTTGGGTATGCTTTCTGCTCCTACTCCAGGTGGGCTTGCTGTCACTTGTGTGGGTATCCACATCATTGTATGCTGAGTTCACTTGTCATTTCATCTCCAGGTGCATTGTGCACTGTTCTCTACGTATGCTGGTTGAATCTGCTGGCAATCTCTGCCAATGTGCACTCAGTCACTAATCTCCGGCTATTATTGTAGGAAGGGAAGTGCGCTCCAAGGTGCATCCCAGCAGGACTTCCAGTATGGTAATTTGTTGCAGTAGCGGTTGGTTTTCATTCGGGTATGGTCATCCCCCTTCTGTACCTCTGAACACTCAGATGGGACATCCATTATGGAGTTGTTGGGTGCCATATCTGTTGGTCAGGCCTTGATTCTGAAGTTGATATTCTGGTACCAGCTGTGTATCTCGCAAATGCCAAGACTGAGTCAGAATCTGATTGCAAATTGTAACTGTCGCATGCAGCTTCTTGATTCATCTGTTGGTGTATTTGCCATCGCTTCCCTGTATGCACTGTTTGCTGTTCTCAGTGTACGATTGTTGCTTCTTCTCCATCTGCACTTGCCACTGCCAGCCTTCTCTATTGGTGAATGTGATTCACAGTGCATTGTTCCTCCACTTCCAGTATAATATTCATGCCAGGTAGGGGTCATTGAAATTCCATCACTGTCATCCATCTCTTTTACGATGTTGCTCCACCAAGCACTAATCTCATACGCCGGCTTGATGTGCACTAGAAAGAGGGTAGCCATGTTACTCGGGATTACCGAGGCTAAGTTGGGTTTATATTTGGCATTACACTTCAGACATGTAGCTGTTTAGTTCGGCATCTCTGAATAGTGCACAGTAGTGTACTCAGTGGAGCCATGCTGGTGGCACATTGTGTATCAGCATATCTGTGCTTGATTGCAACTTTGTAGCTTGATATCAAAGTAGGGCAATCTCCCGAAGAATAGACATTCGTATAATCTCAATCTCTTCAACAAAGGGAAGGAAGTTGATTGTGATCCTTCTCTTGTAATTCACGTCCTAACATCCATCTCGTATCATACACCTCTGGTATTCCATCCCTGTGAAATCACGATCCTTATCCAGCGACCATCATTCTTTGGACTGAATTGTCGCTTGTCAACCATCTCCAATCCACCATCTCCAACAGCAATCTGTCTCCAGCTGCTGTCTGAATCCCGATGCGATCCATCTCCCGTTGCAGTGCATCTCTTCCCACGATCCACTTGGATCCAGCCATTTGATTCCACTATGTCCATAAGTGCACTCATTGATGGCATTTCGTGACATCTCCTGTTGCTCTGTAAGCCCTCAGAAGGTCATCATTACTGGCCTGCATGAAGTCTGCCTTCCATTGACTCTTCATCGCACTCCCATAATCAGGTAACATATCATCCATCTCAAGACACTACCCACTACTCAATCCATCCATATGCCATTGGATATTTGTGTCTAAATCCATGATCTAGTCTGTTGTGGATGTGATCATATTCCACACAATAGTAGGAATACCGCTCCACTCCATGCTGTTTGAGTAAAATCTATTCATTTCAACTCTGTTCAACTCAACTCTGTTCAACTCAACTCAGTTCAACTTAACTTCATTCAACCCAATTCTCTCCAACTCAACTTGATTCAACTCAACTCCAACCAATTGTATATCTGCCCATGTCGAATTGTTGCCAGGCTCCAAATCAATGGCATTGTGAATCGACTGATGCCGTGGGATTGCCTCCATATTAGCAATGCTGACAACCTCCACGATATTTATATATATTGCAGTGATATGTTTCCATTCATCCATAGGTACCATTGTTCTCCTTGCGCTGGCTTCATCTGGAAATGTTAGTTCTCAATTCATAATAGATATGGAACAGAAAGGAGGGATATCCTGGAGTCTGGGAAAGTACAGTTCAACACAACAGTTCAAAGCCTCACTATCCAGTGTCTACATTTGTGTCTTGGTGAGGTGGCAATATTTAATTGAGTATGCCATTGGCTGCCTCTTTTTGCCGCTACCACCACTGGTCCCTGCTTAGCTGTTCAGCACCTGGTGTCTACTTCAATACTGGTGATGCTTTCCACACTCACTCCTCGCAGCCCTGTGCAATTTCCCACTCTTAGGAAAAATGTCCAAACACCCTCCTCACTGGCCAGTAGATTGTCAAAAGCAGTAGCTCCAAGAATTTGAAAATATGAAGTGCTGCCACCTGTGGGAGGCACCTCCACTCTTGCTGTTATCCAGGTACTTTCCAGTGGCATACCTGATGGCCAGTGCAGTCCATTGCCACCTCTGTCACTCACTCTGGGGTTGCAGAGCCAAAAGTCAAATACTTTGCAAGTTGATGCTAGAATTCCTGGCTTTGTAGCAAGGCAACTTCTATCAGTCTCTAGTTCAAAGTGAATCCACTGCAGCTGCCACCATCTGTACAAATGAGCTGACTTGGCAAATCACCCACTTGTCATATGCAAATGAGACTGCGTGACAAGAAAGTAACATCCATTCCCACATGTGGATATGACACACCAATTGAATCTCTGCATGCCCTAAATACATGTTAAATTCACTGCTCTCCTGAGATTGCCCGGACAGTCCATCCTCCAGCAGCTCCATGGATCCTTAGAGTCCCCGCTACAAACTAATATGATCTCCAAAGCATTCCTAACACGTGCTTTATATGCTATTTTATGCGTACAAATCCGAAATCACTACTTGGCGATTGATCAGCTGTCATTGTATTGTTTGACGAAATAGAATGCAATATGCACAGATCACACTCTCCGCTCACAACAATTGGATTGGGTTGTCCAATCATCTGCCAAAGGTGATAATTGATATTGCTAGTCACAAATCATACCAGCTAGCCACCTCAGAACATTCAGGGTTATTATGTTTCCCATTTGGTGCTTCCATACAATCTGCGATCACTGCTCTACTATCTTGACCTCTTCAAGTCAATAGCTGAAAGAAAGCAGTGATCATAGTTGCATCGTTGAATAGCAGCCGACTGCATTGTGCTTTGTACAACACCTGTAGCCACTGCAGTACACTCCTAACATCATCCGCAATGTAGATAATCCCATTGAGCATAGCAGAGGGTAACTGTGATTGGAACTGGCATCGGTGGCATTGCTAGCTGTGAATAGTTCATATCACCCAAACCTGCTCTGGTACTTCATAGGGGCCAGGAATACAATCGTCGTCACACCTTGGTGTAAGAATGTGGCCTGTGTCAATGCAATAGTTCAGATGTGATTACACTTGTTGGATAAAGATGGAAGCAATATCTGGAGATGGCACAGCTTTGGCATGCCAGTGACCAGTCTCTAATCGATACATGGGATCGGAAATGGTCACCGTGATTGTGAATTGACTCAATCATATGATAACTTAACGAAGCTCATTGATACTCCAAATGGTAACCTCTAAGTTCTCACGCGAATTTGTTGCGAACAATTTGGACTGTCAGATCTGCACACTTCTCCATTCATCTCTATTTAATGGACAATTCATGCCTCTTGGTATTTGCGATGTATAGACCACAAGTCTATTCGATTTCTCATTGGTAGGTATTGTATCACCTCTCTGGCTGATTGGCCTCTGAAACTGGAAGAAATGTTCTCTGCTACCATTAATCTCAATTGAATAGAGTTATCAAGATACTTTGTAGTCACAATTAGTACTTTCAAATCTATATGATATCTTGCATGGAGTTTATGTGTCATGACACATTGGAAAGGAGTAATTCATGAAATTCTGTATATGAAATGTACCTGAAGTGTAAGAGCAAGAATTGTGTAAGGGAATACACCCATGTATGGGTTGTAGAAAGGTATATCAATAGATTTGATTGCAAATGTGGATGTCAATATTGTGGCATAGTAGAAAGGTAGGATATGGTAAAAGTATCATTTGAGATTTGAGACTTGTGGTGAGCTGACTATATACAGTGGGTGTTACCCGGCCCTGGACTTTTCACATGCAGCCATGCCATTTTACTTAATCTGTATTGGCTCTTGGTGGATTATCTTCATCATTATGAACAGTATCTCAAAACGTTATTCATTTCTAGCTGAACCATTATGAATCAATATCAGATGGTGGTGGTATTGTAATCTATAACTGGATTTCAATGTTAGTATTACTTACCATGTGCCAGGCTGTATTATTTTTCTTTGGATAATTTTGAAATATACTAAATATTCCAAAACTCTATACATAATTGAGCAGTTTACTATTACATGATTGAATTCAGTGGGAAGTAAAAGCATTATTGTAATGTAGGTGGATTTTCCATCCGATTTGCAGTTCTTCAATACAGGTGTTTAGATTCTTGTAAATGAGATCAACATTGTCTGAATTAAAAATATGTAAATAACATCTATTTAGATGCAGTCTGTATACATTATGTTATCATGTGGTTTTGGTTAGGGCTGGCAGCATCTATATGGACAATGTATCATCATAGACTTAGGCTGAATCAATAAATCTTCTCAAATGGTTCATCTCAACCAAGTTTGAGCTCTGGGGTAACCACAACCCAGAAACCATTTTTGGCTACTGTCAAGTAATATTATTTGAAGCAGAAATGTTCCTATAAATAAGTCTATAGGGTTCCAGGTGTATTGCAAATGCGTCCGGCATCAGCACACTCTACGGACTCCATACAATCATGCAATAGAGCAAACAATGTCTTATATTGACAGAATCTTGCACTCAACTACTGCAAGGCCTAAGGTGGCTGTAACCGCTGCAATTGCTGCAATGGCTGCAACAGCTGCAACGGCTGTAGTAGCTGCAACTGCTGGGATGGCTGGAGTGGATGCAATTGCAACAATGGCTGCAATGGCTGCAATGATTGCAATGTCTTCGATGGCTGTGGTGGTGTAGATGGCCATGGGGTTAACCGCAACATATATATGAGAGTACAGCAGCGGAACATCACATTGACAGGCTATAAATCTCAGGTGTATGGAGTGCAGTTTTTGGCGGTGCGGATAAGATTGTGTCAATATCATATCAACAGACTTCGATAAGCAAAGGACTACATCTCGAGGGACACTAACTAAGTAACCAAGAAGTCCTGAGTATGTTTACATTGAACTCTTCACACAGTCAAGTGATTGCCAGACAAGGGCAGATTGTCATACAGTGTGGCATGTTGTTATGCTGTTAGAAGTGGGTGGGTAATGGACACTGGATACGTCGGAGATGTTGGCAGATGCATTCAACTGCCGGTGAGTGCTGCAGTTGGTTCACCAGATGAATGTAAATGGTATGTGATTTGGGTATGTTGAGAGACTGGTAGTGGCAATTGTGGCCATCAATCCACAATGTATGTGGACTCCTCTACTGTGACGATGAGGAAGCTTTGTTAGTAGCTGTATAATGTACCTTTGACCCTACACCTTCAAAGATGACAACCCTATTTCTCACTCTGTGAGGCCTGGTACGGCGATCTGCAATCTTCGAAAATGAGTCTCCTTGTGCTATCTGAGATGGAATGGTCAAATACGGAGAAAAGGGTCCAATTCCAGTAACAGTCATGGTTATGAGTCTCCATTTTCGATGCTGACACAAACAGGCGCACTACAAAATTGCTTTCCACCACCATACAACTAGTTATGACTTGTTGCATTTAAAATGGAAGTAATCATCACAGGTGGAATGAAAGAATGAGTTGACATATGGTGCGGCTCTGTGGAGCCCACAGGCCAGAAAGGGGTATACACATATCCATTATGCTGAGTGGATTGGAGGGAGGATAGACATCACTCACTCAGACAAAGAATAGACTACTGTCACTTAATACTACTACATTTGCAGCAACACTTCCAGATTGACATGTCCTGCACATTATATGTGTTGCAGCAAGATTTTGAATTCATGAACAATAGTTAGATTGATTACAGATTACTTTCTGAATGTAAAAAAGACAAATTTCACCTCAACTAATTGCCACAATGACAATCACAACCACAATGCCTGCCGCCATACCGCATAACCCCGCTGAAGAGGGAAAGGCAAGTGGTGTCGAAGTGGCACATATGTCAAGCGCTACCTAGGCGAGCAGTGTATTCCCAGATACACGGCCGAAGACGTTCAGTGTTTTCAAATAGTTTACCGATGTCCATCTAGTCGACCAAGATGTGATCATGAATTACCCGCCGGTTGTGGCTCAGGTGGACATCCATATGGACGTCAACAACAGGCTTACAGAGGTCAAAACTGAGTATGGTGGACATGTCAAAGATCAGATCCAAATGTCCAAGGATACCAGTCAACAATGGAGTTTAATTGCAGAAGTACTTGCTGATTGAGAGGTGATACCGGAGGTCAAGGAGTGGGCCCTTGTGGCGAAACTGGACGAGTTCATTTCATTTGTACAACAGGCCTCCTAAGTATGAGATGAGGCAGTACCTCCCTCCATTGAGGATGTGATTGCAAAGGATATCTTGACACTGAAATGAGAGGTCGCCACCATGAATGTGCTCAACCATTTGATCAAAGCTTGACTGGGCACAGCATTGAACAATATTGAAGCAACCAAGAAAATATTGGTGGCTGCAGGAGATCAGAGAGACATGACTGGTGAAACGATGGAATCAGCCATGGCGGAACTGAATGCTAAAAACGAGACCATAATTACAGTAAAGGCTAACTCTGCAACCATGAGCAAGTTCCAAATTAACTCCACCAGGTGCATGTTCTATGTCCAGACGATGGGATTGCTGACCTACCACTGTATAAGTACCCTACACACTATCATCTTCTGCCTACTTACTCTACAGCACCAATTTGGACCTCATGCGCTGGGATTTTGTTTTCATGGAGTGGTTGGGATTTCGCTGACCGACAGTTGGGCAGCCATGGCGGTGCTTCAGTTTGACAACCAAGGTGCAGTTGGAGCCAATCACAGATTTCTGGCACACCCAGGTGCAGGTGTAGCGTGGGGAGACATTTCAGCCACAGCCCAAGAGACCAGTATTCTTCCTGACTTGCTGATCGGGCTGAAACAGCATTGGGAGTCACTTCCAATCGAAGCTGGCAAGTGTGGTGCCACTTGTAATGAATGCTTCTGAGCACTTCAACACCAGGTGGAACCCCATGCACCTCTCTCCAATGAATACTTTTGCACTTCATATCTGTTTAACCTTGGGAGCAATCCAGCAGCATCCAAATCTTTGTTTGAGAGATCGGGAAATCAGTGCACAGCATTACTCAATGAAGTTATGGACCACATCACTTGAGTGGACACAATGATTCACTACATAAAGTAACCAATGTCAATGGCGCTTAAGAACAAGAAGGACATACTGATAAACAGTGTTAGCGCTGTGAGTAATGACCTGAGTTGCTATGCTTGTGGTGAAGAGGACCACCGCACCTGCACTTGTGCAAACAAGGAAAAGGTTCTGCCCGCAGGGTGAGAAATGGAATTAGCCAACGAATAGCAATACTCTGATGAAACCGTGATAGTGAGAGATGATATGCAAACAGGTTGCTGTTGTGGTCGCAAAAAAGGCGGCAATGGATGTGGAGGCGGTCGAAACCTTCACAGCATCTGTTTGATGCAGCATGTCCCTGGAGAAAGAGATGATGCCAAAAAGTGCAAAGTGCAAGAAATGTCTGATGACAGTGATGATGATTATTCCGATGTCTCAAGTGGGGGAAATGTTAATGGTACGGATTAGCAATGAATCGACTTCATAGTACAACATGTACTAGTTCTGCGGCGGCAATGACCAAGTTTCGTTATTATCACTATCTCCTATTCAGCGATTGTGGTACTACCGATTTTGTCCATTTTGACTGAATGCTTTGGTAAAAGAAAATCCATTACAGTTAAGGTACCTTAGCAGCCAAAACATACAAAGACCATTGGGTAATGGAGAATTATGTAAAAAGAGAGACTGCAGAAAGGTTAAAAAGGCAAAGTGCTAGGTGACAGGAGAGAGATAGTGGCTGTATGATTTCAGAAAAGGCATATGACATAGTTGATGAGGTCTTCGAGAGATGGAAACCTGTTTGCCTGAAACTGAGACCAGGAGTTGATGGCTCCACCTATACAGGGTGGTTCTCAGTGTACACTGTGACAGGGTTTGATATCATCCGGGTGATATACTTGGTCCGCAATGTACATGCAAAATGTCACATCAATCAATGAATAAACAACATTTGGATAATGCAATGCAACATGTATTGGCAAGAAAGAGAAAAGGTAGTACAAATCCATTACCTTTGTAGACTTCAGCCTGCAAGGAAACCGGATGACAACACCATACAATAAGCAGCCTGCACTAGGTGTATTGAAATATTACAGAAGAAACAACTCTGTTGCCTGGATCATTCCATGTTGGCCAGTGCATTCATAGTTCAAGTGTGGTACAGCAAGCCTGAGTCAACAAAGGCACCAGATGAAGTTCAATCAATGCTTCACACCTTGGAGAATAGTTGTTTATTCGCAGAACAGATGTACAGCACCATATGGTGTCAACCAGTATTTAAACTCAATATAGCACCTGACTGTGAAAAGAATGATCCATATCAACCTCCATATTATTTGTCTCCCAATGAAGACACAGAGCGAATACAACAATTGGGGAATGCATTACATGATGTCTGGATAATGCCGTGCAGCCACCATAATTGCTCACCCATGAGCTTTGTATCTAAGAATGGTGTTAGAATGCATCAGTGTATCAATTACTGGGCATTTAACTGCATAACCAGCGGAGATTGATACCCATTACCTCGTATCAAAGAGCTCATCCAACCTCTGGGACGTTCCAACTGCTTCTCAAACATAGATGTCGCCTCCAGTTATCTTCAAATTCGAATATGTGCTGGTGATTTCCAAAATGCTGCTTGTGCCACCTATTATTGGCTATACAAGTAGACAGTGCCTCCTTGTGGACTAGCCAATGCACCCAGTCAATTCGCCTGAGTCATGAACTACCAGCTGGCAGCCAATCATAGACTACATAATATGAAGACGGTGTATCTCAACCACATATTGATCCACAGTTCAACCTGAGAGGCACATCTGGATCAAGTGCAGATTGTACTGGACCATTTACAGAAAGCTAGCAAGATTCTGAAAAGTCCACATGCAAATAGTTTCATGATGAGATTGAATATAGTGGTTTTCAAATCGAATAAGCAGGAGTGTATATGTTGGTTTCAAAGACCGGAGTATTGACTGACTGGGCTTGGCCCAGGAATAAGAAATAAGTTTGTTTCATTCTTGGTCTAATGGGCTATTACCACAACTTTATCCGGCACTATGCCCATATCTTCTTGCACACAGCACTCATGCCTTATCAGCATTTCTTATCTGCCACATTTGTATCTACCATTACTAAAAACAAACTTGTCACAGTCAGAATTAGACCCAATAACATTTGTTCCCAGGTCAGCATTATGGTCCATGGGAAGGTCGAAGTTATAATTTAACCATGTCAGAAACATGTTCAATGACAGAATTGTAATTATACCATATATGTTGGGTTTTCCATGTCAGAGTTGAAGTAATTACCATATAGGCGAGGTTGCTTCTGGTGTCAGAGTAGTGTAGTTTTCAGTTGGGGTAATTGTCAGAGTTAAGGTGATTGTCCAAGTTAGGGTAATAGTCAGAGTGAGGGTGATTGTCAGAGTAAAAGTAATACTGTATACGTTGGGTCTCTCAAGTGAAAGTTGTAGTAATGCCATATGGCAGGTTGGGCCGCTTCCCAGATCACAGTCGGGTGATTGTCAGAGTTAAAGTGATTGTCAGAGATAGGGTGACTGTCAAAGTTTGAATCATTGTCAGATTCAAAGTTATACTGTATATGTCGAATCTCCTGAGTCAAAGTTGAAGTAACCACATATTATTGGTAGTGTTGCTTCTTGTATCAGAGTAGGGTGGTTGTCGGAGTTAAGAAAACTGTCACAGTGAAGGTACTTGTCAGAGTGGAAGTTGCACCATACATGTTGGGGTCTCCCAAGTCAAAGTTGAAGTAACACCACAGGATCCATGGTTGACAGAGTTACAGAAATTGTCAGAGTTGATGTGATTCCGTATAGCTTGGGTCTCCCAACTCAATGTTTCAGTCACACTGTATTATAGGTGACGTTGATTTCTATATCAGAGTAGAGCTGTTGTAAGAGGTTGGGAAATTGTCAGAGTAAAGGTAATGTTAGAGTCACAGTTAAACTGTATACGTTGGGTCCCCTATGTTAGAGTCAAAGTTTATACTGGACTTTTTCATATTCACATTAAGTTTTCTAGATTCCATAAGTTCGAATTGACGTTATACCACTTTGTTAAGTCTCATTGATCTGCCAATCCTCCCGACTATATTCTTTTCCACAAACCTCTATGTTGGGCAACAGTATGAGACCCTTCACCCACAGCCACTCTGGGATCTTGCTCTGCAAATCTCACCACAATGGTGTATTGATATATGCCACAGTGTGGTCTTCACTGCTAAGCGAGTCAAAGGGGCAGCAATAGTCGCGAATGGTGTGCTATCACAACTCCAACCAGATCTATCCCCTGGTGCTCATTTGGCAATAGCCAGTGAGTGACCTGGCCTGATGGTGAACAAAATCAAAGCCTTATAATTCAAATAATGCATGGCAAGGAGTATAGCATCAAGAATCTGCACATCATTGGAGGTCAATGGGATTTGCTGTGTAGCTCTCCAAGATATGGGAGCAGGTACCAAAGCAATATCAGGAGGTAACTTACCCAGTTAAGCATTGGACAACACATATCCTGGGGGTTGTAGTTCATGTGGGTTAGTAGTTTGGCCCCTAGATTCCTGAAAAGGTGGCAGAGAATGGTTCGTTTGGACACTGCAGGCCGCTCTTATCCCTAGCCAATCCTCAAGACTGATTTACCTCTGCAGCTGAGGAGTTTGGCCATTGCATTGAAGACAGGATTGCGATAATGAAATGCTTAGTATTGCTTTACATGACTGTCAGTCTTGCAGAGAGAGTGTAGTATGAGAATTTTGTTACAATTCGCAAGGCCACAGCAGTTGATAGATGGTATACACATAGAGTACTGCCTTCCACTGACATAAGATCTGTGGTACACCATCGGGGTTTGTGACCACCAGTCTTCCTGGATATAAAGTCGAGTATGAAGTTTGTTTTGGGTATACAACTTTGGCACAGTGCTTCTTAGAAGCATAGAATGCGCTTGTCAGAGCAACCTGTCAAAGCAACCTCTCAGAACAACCTGTCAGAGCGACCTTGCCAGAGCGACCTTGTCAGAGTGATCTTGTCAGTGCAACCATGTCAGAGCAACCTTGCCAGAGGAACATTGTAAGAGCGACCTTGTCAGAGCGACCATGTTAGAGTGACCCTGTCAGGGTAACAAGTCTGCGCAGCCTTGTGAGAGCTCGGTGGTTCTTGATTGGTATATTTCACTCTCAACTTGACTATCTGATTGAAATGGATATATCTATGTCACAGAGAATCTGTTGTTTACTGAGTGGCCTGCAGATTGGGTAGATGAATTGACATCACGAACCCATTGTAATTTACTGTGTGTTACTATTGCTGATCTTGGCAACTTTATATTGGGAGTGTGTAGTATATATATACAGGTTTTAGAGTACTTTGGTACTACCTTCACTGGCAACAGAATTTGTACTCTCGTATGGCATATATTTCCTTTCTCTACCCATGATGTACTCTATCTAACTACCTTAAATTGGCTGTTACAACTGGCCCCTCATCCCAAGCCTCAAACAGTGTGAGTCGAACAAGAATATCTCTGGTTACAAGTGGAAGAAAGATGCGGCTACTAAATGTCGGAGCTACACAGCCAAGTCCATCAAACCCAAGTGTAGTAAAATGCTGCTTGGCGAAGTTTGTACCATACCTGTGTGTAGTGATACCAATGGTTCCTGGTTGGAACCGGAACCGTAGCCCGGGTGGGGTGATGGAGTCATCAAGGAACTGCACATCCCGATGACGAGCAGTTCCAAATGCGAACCGCACCTAAAGCAGCCACTTCACGGCCCGGTGTTCCATATAGCAGACCCTTCTTTTCGTGGACTCAGAACTTTGGTTCCAATTACGTATTTGAGTTCTGATTGTATCGCAATATGATATATATGTAAATGATGAGGTTTGGGATGCTCTGTCACCTCCTGTTCTCCAATTTGCGATCCAATCAATATGCATTGAGTTGCTGTGAATTCACACCGAAAAGTGGGTGTTTTTTGCGGTGACTCAATGATTACTGATCGGGTTGCCAATTGGAGGATGGGTGGAGAAAGAGCATCCAAAACTGCATATTGTACGTATATATCATATTGTGATATGGTCAGAACTCAAATACTTGATTGGAGCGCAAGTTCTCAGTTCGCTAACATGTGGAACCAGCCAAAACACTGCGGGATCGGTGCGGTTCAGTATTTTGACAGGGTTGATCCAGTTGCAACAGTTCCAGTTTGGTTCCAACCTGGACCCGGAACTGAACTGCGGATTTGGAACTGTTGCTGACACTGCCTGTGTGACACTGGAAGTTGATGTTATATTTCCGAAGTGAATACACTCTAACAGCAAACCCAAGTCTACAACTAGGTGGTGTAGGTATCTCATTGCATAGCATCATTGTGCATGTGCATGGCACATTGGTTTCATACCCTTCGTTAGGTCTTCGAAGGTTAGTCGTAGCTATTATCAGGAAAAAATGATATATGTTCAGTTTAATGTCACGGTGTTCCTTCAACATGGATTTAACAAGAACCAAAACCAATGTTTATTTTTGCCTGGACTGTAGAGTACTTGCTGGGCAATATGCTTGAAGTGCACTTACTAGTAGAGATTTTGCATTGTTAAATAATGAAGACTTTTTGTCCACCAACCATAGTCATGGCAAACTCTTTGGAGAGTTGCTGTCAGAGCAGTGGTCAGATTTTTGTGACAGTTGTTGTCTGAGGGCTTCTGTCACAGGACTTCTGTTAGAGTGGCTGCTGTCAGAGTTGCTGCACTCAGAGTTGGTGTCATGCTGGTCAGAAGTCAAAGTCAGTGACAATATAACTCCATTCATTTGTACAAGTTATCTATACATGTCAACACCGTCCAAAACAGAAACTGTGAGATAACACACAAGCGACCCAAAATGCAGCAGAGCAAGCCTGGCAAGCAAAACAAACTCCAAGAGAACTAATTCGAAACCCAAACAGAGACCAAAACCGTCAACCTGAAAGAAAGATTCCAAACCAAAGAACCAACTGAGAAGGAAAAAATGCGCAGACCCAAAAGTGGAAAGTATTGCAAGATCACAAATTAACTAATGTCCAGTATTACATTGTCATATTGACCAATTACAGCAGCCCAGTGTACCTGTGGTGAGATCGTTCCAATCATGATGTCATATAGTTGATTAGCATTGAGATCAATGTTCTTACAGCCAGCAATCAGGAGAACTGCCAGCGCACATAGTATTGGTGTTTAGTTCATTCCCTCGGTGGTTGTGATGAAACAATCAATTCTGGTGAGACTAAGGCATTCAGTTGTGCGTTGTGTTTGCTGTCGACCGATCTGCTCAACATATGACCCTGTCTGATGTTCCATCTAGGAATTTGTAACCAATTCTAAGATGAAGGCATTTCAGCCATTTTAATGTCGGTTTGACCCCTCATTGCTTGTCAGACAGCACAGGACAAGCACCCTGCCTGCCTGCAGTTGATGTATGACATCTTTCCGGAGGCACTCACATCCGCAGTCATTGAGCTATTGATAGCAAAACACCTCTAGCTTTCGGATGGGGCAATACTGCACCTAGTTAGTATTATTGTCATACGACGAGTTGATGTCAGAGTGAAATGTTATAGTTGATATTTGTCATAGTTAAATACCAGAGTTGATGTGTCTCACTCAAATGTCAGAGTTGGTACAAGTGGCAAAAAGTGGGAATGTGAAGAAGTGCTAACCTGTTCAATGTGCCACTGGGTAAGTGGCCCATATACCCACAGAATCACCTTCTCTCCATTGTCTATCGCTGTCAAGGTGTTTTGGATATAGTATTTGAGCCAAGGCAACAATGGAGCCCCAAACCACAATGCAGCCTTGATCTGATCATACATCATACCTGTCAACCGTACCAGTAGAGGTATTCAATCTGTCTTCCTTTGGAAGGCCTTTTCTAACTCAGAAATGACCATCCACAGCATGATCAGGTTCGGTCTGCCCATATCAGAAACCCCTCAATCTCATCATCATCATCATTTGGATGATGTTGTTTCTGGATCAATCTAGGTAGGGCCAAGAATAAGCACTGTGATGATAAGGCAAATGACCCGCCAATGAGAGGCCAACAACTTCATCTTGCCCATGAGTGATGCCGGGGTGGAGACAACCCCGGTGATTCTCTCTCTCAGATCTGTATTGCTACCATTTCCCATATTTATGTAACACTGCCTAGCTCCAGAGGACTTCATTCATGTAACAAGTGCAGTGCTTACATGCATATGAGGGTTGTTGATGATGGGGTTTTGGTTCTTGATTAGGATATGGCTCACAATTGTTTGCCATGGCATCAGTGTACATAAAGCAGACAAACCTCAGTTCCCAATACTTTCCTCATAGCGGTGCTGTCCGATCACTATATCCCATCTGTGTGTGCCCCTCGTTACATTCCCTACTTCACTGATCAGACGCAATATATATATATCCGAAGTCATTGTTGTGCAGGGAAGAACTGATCTGAACTCTGGGCCATTCTTGTATAGAACTGCAACAGGTGTGGACCCAGAACCATGCTTGGTACCCGACACATTCCTTGCATCTGCAACGCAACCAACATCAATGTTCAGAGTATAGTTGAATGAATCTGGTGGCAGTTGTAGGATCAACCAGGATGAACTGTCCAGGCTCCAACACAAGGCTTCGATGCCATTCACCAATGCAGTTACCATCAACATCCATTTATATTGCAGCTCCGGACTGAATATACAGGACGCCATATGCATATCATCATTGCTGGAGCCCATTGTGACAAACATGCCATTAGCCTTCATAAACGCGAGAGTTGGGGTCCCGCTTGTTTTTAACCTGTGGGCCACATGTAACATATCCAAATCAGTTATGACAGGGCCCCAAAATTTCGAACTTTGTGCTTCCTCTTAGTTGAACCGGTGGTAGCAAGGCTCAGTGATCGAGCTCAGGACTATTCTTGATGGTTCACAATGAAGAGATGCTCAATATGATACTGTCAGCCAGGAAGATATACCATAATGGCGATATGGAGTTAGCTCAGTGAACTTAGTCACTGCCACTTACCATTCTGCCACCATCGGTTTAGGGTCATGTCAACCATAGGCTTAAGTCACTATGGTGGTATATATCCCGAGCATACCAGAGAATGAATGTTTGGAGGTGGCGTTCCCTTCCAATCATCTCATCCAGTTTAATCTTCGGGGTGTGACAATTGGTGTCAATCTCCTATTTGTCTAATCGAGCAGGTAGATTCTTGATTTTTTGTTTGTAGACAATAACCTCGAGACATACTAATGCTAGTGCTGTCGGAGTCTGATGATTGTGAGTATGGTGGACAGTATATCTCAAGGGCACAGCAGGGTCTAACCTTGCCAGTACCACAGTCATCAGCCAATCAATAACCCTTTTCCAAACAATTTTCTTTCGCTGCCACCCGATTCACTGCAATGATTAGGTGCAGCTGTTACTGCGTGGGTTCGTAGCGTGGCTTGAGAGTTCTGATCTCCATGGTGACGCATATTACTGCCATTGACTCCGCAAAGTCTGCTCTCTGAATGTTCTGTTTATGTATCAGCTCCGCTAATCTGCAAGTCATAATTTGCTTCATCCTAACATTTTGACTGCTGCTCTTACTGCACCCTGATCCCTGACATCAGCTCTGACAGCAACTACTCTGACAAGGACAGTTATTCACCAACACATATTGACATTATCTGTCTGGTCCTGCGTTTGTGCTTCCACATCAGGGAGGTTGGCTTCCTTCTGTTCCGTTAGGGTAATGTTTTCCATATCAGCATCTGCCCAATCATATTCATGTGAAATTCAAATCTCAACATCTTTGACCTCCATTTCACCAGGCTGCCCTGGGGAATTTCACTGTGGTGAAACGTTAGTAATTGGCACGATCCGCGGTTTGGAATTGTCCTGATTTTCATGCATCCCCTGTCGCTCTTTCTTCCCTTCCCCTTCCTCCTCCTCCGATGTAACATTCAATTCATCGCCACTTATTTCGTCTCCAGAATTGTCTAATATGTCAATAACTAACAGCTTCCAAGCTTCATCAACTAGTTTCACCCTGATGACTGAAGTTCATTCCCAGTTGAGTGGGTTGTTATCAATGTATTCACTTTTGTTGTTGCGGTTATCCACCATGACCATTGCATTGATAGTAACAAATGTCACTATCAGATGGCCTTTAATTTGGGCAAATATCAGACCGTCCGAGAAGCTTGATTTTCCCAAAATACTGTCAATAATGGCAAATTTGGTGAAAGGACTATCACCCTGGGTGGACGTTGTTCTCTCCAAACAAGAGTCAACTGCCCACAAGTATGTTGCTAGATCATATTGCCGAGTAATCCAGGCAAAAACTTGGCATCACATATGGGGCGGATTACCATCCATTGTGAAGTTTCTCAGATCTTGAAGCCTTATCAACTGTTTCGCAATATCTACCAGGTGTTCATCTTCCATCCAGGTGATACAGAGTTCAATACAGTCTTCTCTGGCATTTTGGTAATGATTTCCAGGTGAGTTTCCTCCCACGACAGACAGTGCTGCTGAGCTGGTTGCACCCAGTTTATACCTCCTGCTGCTGAGATCGACAAGTGAGAGTGGTGAGGTATTGAGTGCAGTATTTGGTCAGACAAATGGTTTCTGGAGCGCACTGCCAGAGTTGTTTATCCGAAATGGTGCAAGCCTAGGTGACATCGCCTCCCCCAAAACCACCATACCTGCCAAAACTGGCTGCAGACGTCATGCGGATGATACCATCTATCGTGCAGTGCCTGTGCGAGTTCCACTCCTATTCTGTGCCACCAGATCTCCCCTTGGTTGTACAGAGGTTGAGCTTGAATTTGGAGGTGTAGTTGATCCAATACAAATATCTGAAGTGAGTTTAATGGTCAGTCTACAAGGAGGGACCGGGATATGGTCTAATGTAGGAGCTGATGTGATCTTTGGCACAAGGCTTGATGCAATTTTTGGTTTTGCAGCAGGGCTGATTGTGGTCTTTGACTTTCTTGTGGCACTTGGTAGGGCTTGCTTGGGGGTGGTTGTGGCCCTTCAAGTGACTCTTTGTCAGCATGAGATGAGTCTCCGCATTGGACAAACATCATTATATTGTAGCTTCACGGTGTGTGTCAGTCCCAGGAGGTCTTGAGAGTTATCGGCAACGGTCTCATAAATGTCAGTAAACTCCTATTTATCAAATCCATGTCAGATGATGTTAGAGATTCAATGACAGAGAATCAATGACAGAGACTCAGCGTCAGAGACTCAATGTCAGGGTCAGCTTTACTAAGCTGGTCAGGAATCTTTGCTATACCTGTCATCTTGGTATACAATGTAATATTGATGGAGGATGGGCTACAGGATTTGTTGTATTTAGTTTTCCATCTCTCAACAGCTGCAAGGCCTTCAGTGAATGCGAACCTGCTACTAACCGCATTGATGGCTTGGGTCTTCTCTTTTTGCTTAGCGGTAAATCAAATTTTGCATCAGTTGAATATGCTGGTAGGCCATCTCTGTGAACATCGTGGAGGTGCCATCATGATGGTTGTTCAGTGGATATGAGGGTAGCTGACTGGATCTGTGTGTTGCTGAGTGCATATGATGGTCACTGAGTGAATATGAGGGTTGCTGAGTGCATGTGATGGTCATCACATTGACATTGACTGATCAGAGTGAGTAGGTGAGGATTGTATGTGTTAGATACCGACAAGTACTAGATGCGCTTTTACCAATGCTCGATGGGATGACCACTACAACACATATAGTCACTGTCATGTTAGTATTCAAGTCAATCCAGTTGAGAATGGGCTGCAGATTGAAGTGTGGAGAGTCTGAAGAAGCAAGATGCCAGTTAGTTGAAACAGGTCAAATAGGTACCTACAAAAATGTCAGTGGTTTTTAGGAAGGCCAAACGCAACAAGTTTTGGAAGGAAGTGACGGGTTGTACAGTGTAGCAATGTTGAACAGCTTACAGCTGAAACATCAACTTACACTGTTCCATTGAGATAAGCCGGAAATGAGGCTGAAAAGTGGAACTTTCGAGCATTCTACAGAAGGAAATGATGGGAGGCCCACTGCAGTATACTTCAACTATACAAATAGCATGTGGTACAACAATATCACAAGACTAGGCATGTATCCAAGTCCACTCAGGGTAGGCTGAATACGCAACATTGGGACACATGATAGGAGTATCACTACGATGAATTTTCATGGGGCACTCAATCATAAACTTTTCAACTTCGACAACGCAAAGGTTTATTTGCCCATTATATGGCCAGGTCTTTTCACAACAAAGTGGTTTCACTCATCACTGTCATTTAGCACATGTATGTTGTCAACCAAATTCTAGTAATCTTTCTGCATCAGATGGGCTAGACTACAAACTAGTGGATGACATTCTCCAATTTGATAATGATACTTAAAGATGGCAACCTGAGATGGAGCTGTTCCCCAACACAGGGGACCAGATCAATGCCACAGTATAAGTTCACATTTCTGCGAATGATGACTGGGGCCCCTTTGCTCTGTTTTCTACACACCAACGATGGGAACTTTGTCCTTTTATCGTACATACCAATCTAGATAAAACGAAGCCGAACAACATCGTCAGGCAAACATGTATTGTACCCAGTGCCAATCCCTAATACCCTGACCAGCTGTATCAAATCATTGTGAACATGAAAGAAATGGACAGACATGAATGTGGATGGGAGAAGAGTTCTATTCATAATGAAGGAACAGCTACTCCATTCTGGCATTGGAACCCTATTGTCGCTGTACAATATATCCTATGATATGCAGCATTTAAAAACCATCTCTGCTATGCACATGCCGTACTCCTGGATTACAATGGTGAATGTATATACGCTGTGATTTGGACTGCAGATGGATTGCAAAAAACTCAGGCAAGTATCCGTGAATTGTCAGAGAGATTGTTTCAGGTCAGATTTTCAGTATGTTAGGGTGAGTCAGTGTGTCAGACAGAGCATGTCTGAGATCAGATCTGGGTTGTCCTATCAGAGTCAGCATGTCGGAGGGAGCATGTCAGAGAGACTGTGTCTGAGAGATCATGTCAGTGAGATTGTGTCTGAGAGATTGTGTCTGAGAGCTTGTGTCAGAGAGATTGTATCAGAGAGCTCATGTTAGAGAGATCATGATAGAGAGCTCCTGTCAGAAAGAACATGTCCGAGAGAATGTGTCACAGAGAAAGTGTCAGAGAGTGTGTCAGAGAACATCAGTCATATTGTCAGAGAGAGCAAGTTAGAGAGCATGTCAGTGATAGCGTGTCAGAGAGAGCAAGTTAGAGAGCATGTCAGTGATAGCGTGTCAGAGAGAGCAAGTTACAGAGCATGTCAGTGATAGCGTGTCAGAGTTTCATCGTGTCTGTGCAAGTAGCAGGTCAAGTGTGTCTGCTCCTGCAATGTCTGAATTTGTCTAGATATCAGAACCTCATCACTCAGTTCCAACACATCCTGTGAAATCTTCCCACATGGATCAACTGTTGTCATCATTATACATTGCAGTGACAAAACAATGCTATGTATGCTATGTGGCAACAAAGCGGCTCTGCCAGTTGATCATGGTATCAGCAACCTCTGTTATACTGAGAGACAATTGGTTAAGTTGAACAGATTAATTCTCATCAGCCATACACCAAAATGTCCGAACACACCAGCAGCCCACACCAATTTGTTAGCATATCTTGAATCTATTGCAAACATAATGCATGCTATAGAGAAGCTGGCAGAGAGCAGAATAGTGATTCTACGTGCCGAAGGTCGCACTTGTCACTTATTTCCCTGAATTGCACCAATTCTTGCAGACTACCCAGAGAACTGCCCCATAGCTATGATGAAATGGGTTGGTGCCCTCAATGCAAGATACGACTGAATGACATGCCCAGCATCTCCTGCTGGTCCAGGCACCACCATCTCCAACGATACTTCCATTTGTCAACAGTGGCTGCTGAGGAGGTTGGGCTGTGGAAGATTGCCAAATGTCTGAATTCTGCAATTACCCATGCAGGTTGTAATATGTACAGTCCAATGAATGCTGACTGGGTGAACCAGCAAATCATGGGCTGGTTAAGAGATCACACCAGGGAATGGAATACCAGTTTTTGAAAAGATATTTCCGGGCAGGAGAAGGGTTTGGACCTGACAAATGAACAATTTTCCATAATTCCTTGGTTCTCTATCACCTGCCAGGTTGGAGACAATCGTATCCCTGTGAATGATTGGAATAGTGCTGAGTACATCGACTGGGTGAAGGTCTCGCTTGCAGTGCTTGCCCGGTGTCTTACAGCGCATACCGACAACTCTAAGTTCATTAAATCTGTCATCAACTCCATTTTCATTGCCAGCTACCACTCCCACTCCGAAACCATGCTCCAAAAATTACAGGATGCACTTAGTGGTATCAACAGCATCATTCACCTCATTCTAACATACTTCATGAGCCACAGTATGAGCAAAATTCCCGAAATTCATTCCCTTGTGCACTATACCAAATAAATTGGAGAAATGGGTTCTGCAAATAACAGTGACTCTGAAATATCTGAAGTCACTCACAAAAGCTTCATCAAGGATGGCTATGGTTCCTCCAGCAAGGTTAACTATATTCAGCATATGCTGTGATAGGAAATACACTGAGTTCATATCAAGTTGAACGTGGGTATTCCACTGCATACCATTAAATCGGTTCCCCTCTTGCTGAAGGCCAATATATGTACAAAGCTTCTTGTTGGGGATTATCTTGCATCTGACAACATATCACCAAGTGTGATACCTCACATCAACGTAGCGATGAACAAACGCAACACAATTTCAACTGTGTCATTTCCCGAAGTTATCATTATATAAGAGTTTATTGTTGCTCCGATATCCGATTTTTCGACATTCAAAGCTTATACATGTGGTATCTTAGACCTTCAAACCTCTGGATATGATGCATCATGGATTCACTATCAAAAGATATCCCAAGCAACCAGCATCACAGTCACTTTACAGCAGCACAATAATCCAGATACAGTTGTAGTTCAAAAGGCAAGCTGTGTGGAGAAGTGGTGCAGACAAGGTAATCCATTTCACAATATTTGATTCAAGGAGACTGAGTACCATATAACAATTGTTGCGTAAGTTACCAAGGACACTGTCCTGCTTCCAGTTTCACGTACCATTTTCAAATGTGCATGCTGGGTCATATTTTCACTGGCTGCAATTGCAGTGTCACGGTGGACTAAGTGGTGTCTGCATTGCTGCTGTGTCTCATCTGGTGGCGCATTGGATGAAGTGCCTGTAGTTCGGCTTGATTCGGATCCAATCGCACCTGGCTGAGGTGTTTGTGGAGCCACAACTTGCTGTTGAGGAAAGGGGAGGAAGATGACAAAGAAAAGAAGTTGGAAGTCCAGAGGAATGTATAGTTAGCAAAAAGTCAAAATGGAATGAGTGATGGCCAACTTGCACGTTCTATTGAAGTTGAATCCTGCTGCGTATAACAGCAGGGGATTCAAATTATCTCGCGATTTGCAGTAAGTCGGTCCGATGTTGTGTCTTTGTTTCCAGGGATACCTCGTGGTGAAAGACAGCTGAAATCTCATTTTTGATAAATATAAAAAGGATGTCTGGTGATGTTTGTCTCAAGACATCGCCAGGATTTATATGAAGCACAAGCTAACCTTCAAGTCACGATACATGGTTAGCATGACTATTCCCAATGAAGTGACAGTCAAAATGTAGATTTTGCTTTGTTCAAGTTGATCAAACCAACCAACCTTCACATCAATGCTGCAGCTTGCCTTGATGTGGTCCATCTTTTGCAACATCCAACATCTCGCCCAACAACAAGGTCACCACAAGATACAATGGTCGATGCTCCGAAGAAGAACCTTTGACCACATCCAGCAGGCAAATATGCCAAATTGACCAAGATATCCAGACGCCGACATCATCAAGCCAATGAAGGCAAAAGCGGCTTGGAGGCAGATAGGGTGCGTACGTTGGGAGCATTGCACAAGTTACGATCTCAAAAGTAGGTTTCGGCGGTGAACAGACGAGAAAACCACTGTTTAAGCAACGAACAGTATGAGAAATGGATCGAGATTCATGTGGATAGTGAGACCGCTGTGGCAAGAAAGTGAGTTCAAGATGCAGAGACAGCGATTATGGAAAAGCAAGAAAGAGATGGGAAATGGGGAAAAGGCACGATAGTCAACCAGAAAGCCCCAAACAACCTTTAAGGAGGTGTTGAATGCCATTGGTAACAGTCTGAGCCATCTTACAAGTTCCGACGATGAGGAGGATGAGTAGGACGAGGAAGATGATGAAGAACATACAGAGCTGGGCAAGCTGAGCAACAATGACAAACCTGGCTGCGTGATGGGCACAATCTCCAAGATGGTACAGCACGGCATGGAGAGTTCTCGGCAGATACAGATGAGACTCGATGAATTGAGGCAACCAGGATGGGGGGACACGGCCAGCTATATCTCTGAGAGAGATATGATGTACGTGATGGCCGAATTGAAGGTTCCGGTATTTTTGACTCCCCAAACAGACACTATTGCAGCAACACCATCATCGACAAGATTTGGAGAGCATATGCAGACTCTCGACATTGTCCCGGGACAATTAACATGCCGCAAGTGACTTCTCGACCAGCGAGTAGTCACGTGAGGCTGGGTTCGGAGAAACCAATATCAGGTGGCCGCATAGCGTCTCTCTTGCCACACATGCTGCCCGATTTGTCACAGATTGTGAATGCAAAGCCTGTTGAACCCAGATACTTTTACCCCTGCATAGAGCGTCCCTTGCTAACTGCCACATGAAACCCGGATGCGGACGAAGTCATGGTATTGGCTTCTCCGTCGCTAGAGGGATAGGAAACCAAATAGATAGTTTGGCCTATGTATCTCTCGTGAATGCAATTTGTTTACCTATTTTGCTACATGTCAGGTTTTTCTAGATTTCACTGACGACATTGTGAGATATGATAATTTGTCAGTGTGTGTGCACGGGGTTCACGGGCCATGCAAAGAATCAAGACTCCAAATCGGGTTGATAGATGACCAATGGACTGTGTATTATCTTGCCTGTTACAGATAAATGAAATAGCAAAATTTAAATTTGAGATGAAATTTTCCAACAAACGTCAAGTCAGTGATGTCATACGACTCATAGAAGAGGCAGTCAAAGTGCAATCTAAACCCGGATAAATGACAACCGTCATACTGCATTACTCCATTCATCCAACTACATTACTCCCCGCTCAGACCTGCTTCACATGGTTCAGATTGTGAAAATTGCTTATGGTAACTCATCGAAATCAAGGAGAATGAGCTGGATATGGAATGGTGCAAAAGTCAGGCTATACATATCTAAAACTAGTGGATGGAACTTTATGCTGTAAATTGCCAGCCAAAAGCACTGAAACGCGATGGACCTACATCATTCATTGTTCAAATTACTTGTATGCTGGTGGCTCAGAAACTGAGAGGTCCCGAAGCTTTTGGATGCAAGTGATTATATATAGAAACAATATATTGGCTGTCAATAATGACTGTATACATTATGCATACAATTGTTGAGCACCCAATGACTGTTTATCTGGCTCTGAGGTGAGCATCAACGGAGCGTCAACAATTTAGAGTCTTACCCATTCAGCAATCAAAGGGCTGCATAGTCGTATCCATCCGAAGAGAATGTACTGGCCGTCTTGATAGGTAAAAAGGCAAGCGACACGATCCTTGCCCCATCATCGAATCGAGCGTCAATGGAGAGTCAACAATTTTTGATCTTGCATCTTGGATACTCACCGGGCTGTGCACCGGCAGTCAAACAGAATCTCAGCATTGGCCACCTGTATGGGCCAAAATGCTAGTGCGGGTACCGCTACTACCTGCTGAACTATTGCGTCAACAGAGCATTAACGTTTTTGGGTCTTCCATCCTGGATAATCAAATGGCTATGCAGCGGTGTCATTCCATGATGAAAGTATTGGCCGCCTTTGTTGGCAAAAATGCTAGTCAGGATATCACAAATAACTCCTGAAAATCAGCGGCAATGCAGCATCAACCATTCTTCATCTTGCATCTTGGATAATCAAAGAGCTATGCAACGGCATTAACCCATAATCGAACTATCGACCACCTTCTTGGGCAACAATGATGGTGATGATATCGCAACCGCCTCCTAGATATGAGTGCCAACAGAGAATCAACAGTGTTTGTGGGGGCTCAGGAAGATGCGCAGCAACGAATTGCACTGCAGAGTTCCTAAATGCAGTTATCAACGGTCAGTCGTTGTTGTTTGTCCCTGTATTCAACTTCACAAATATGCATGCAATGTCTCACAGGTCTGACTTTTGTCTCGTGTGTAGCTCTAAAGTCAATATTCAAGAACCACCTGTTTGCTTTACAATACCATATCTTTTGACAGTCTCTCAAGTGGAATTACACAGTATTCAAACTCCTACTGCCATGTCGGATTGAAAATCTTTAAACACCTCCCAACTGGAGGTTATGATATCTTCCAACAATGAACGCGTCTTGATTCGTGAAATGAGCGACCATGGTTTACAAATCATCTTTGATGTCTAGTGGACATCAATGGATGTGGGCTCGAAGCGATCTATTGCTTGGAATCATTCTAGACATGCGCCTTCATGGCGTTTCTATTTACACTGCGGAATAGAGGAGACCGGCAGCCCTGGCATTATATATATCGTGTGTCATTAAGTTTTTCGCCATCCATCTGATGATTGGACCAGCTCAATGGGGAAATACTTCCTCACGAAAGCGCACATTGCAAAGTTAAACAAATTAACAGAGTCGCAAGTTACAGAATTGACTAGTTCAACTGTCGATGCAACAGCGTTGGCCATACTGCAGAGACAAGGAAGTCGAGGAATTCCAATTGTAAGTTAGCAAAGGAAATTCAAATTTCACATTTAGGTTTTATTTATATTGACTGAATTGACAGACAAAATGCTCCAAACTGGCAGCAAAGGACTTCGATACTGCCGAATTTCACCCAGACAGCGGGAATCGCTACTTCATGTTAGGATTAGTTTCGTCTCATATTCCATGGAATGCTATCTCAAACCTAGAGCTACGACGGTCATACAATGCATTACGACGCGAGTTGGCGCTGCCAGCAGACAGCACACTGAGCAACATTTGCTGGAGGGCATTCACACTGACTGTGGATGCAGATAAGAAGCAATTGCGATCAAAAAATAAAGTTAGTTTAGCTTTAGACGGGTGGACATCAATGAACAAACTAGGCATAACATCAGTCATTGGGTACTATGTGGATCAAAATTGGGCATTGCGAGAAGTACAACTTGCGATGGATGAGGTTCATAGCCACTTCGTTTCCTATTTCGAAAGCTAAATAAAGATCATAGGTCAAGGGTGAACATACCGGAGTACGGCTAGCCTGACAGTTGAAGGAAGTTCTTGATCATTCTGAGCTTACCAACGGTCGTTTACCTGGAATTAACACTGACTACACTTCCTACCATTACTCAATGACTCACGGATTACGATCGACCCTTGAGGCCACCGGAATCGAGTGGCCTGTATTGAAAAACGAGATATCATTCATGGCACACGTCAGGCAGCTTGCTCTACGTGCATTCAGGAGCAGTCTGGGTATGAAAGGCCGCACCAAGTCTTGGGAAGCCCATGAGCACGATCAGCAATTTGGAGAGAATGAATCCATAGACATTGGGAAGAGTCAAAGACTTCGAAAGGAGGGCAATGGAAGAATCGACAAGGTGTCCGCCATGTGACCAGGATTTGTAAAAACAATTCCGAAAGTACCTATTTCAACATATTTTGGAAGTCCTGAAACTGACTTCCATATAGCAGAGAACGCTTGCTGTATTGATTACGTTGACACTTGGTCGTCGAAACGAGTTCATAGACTGTCTAAATTCCAAATTACGAATCGCAGTACAACCTATTATGAGTGTGAAGACAAGCTGGAAATTAACACTGGTGTTGCTCGAGTGGGCCTACCGATTACAAGCATTCACCCACGAGTGACTCAACAATCCAAAATACAGTGATTACCGGCCTCTCTTTTCAACACAGGATGACTGGACCATCATTAAGTATATCATGGAAATTTTAAGGCGGCTCCGGTACTGGATCCTGTGGATGTTGAAACGGCAAATGGTTACTCCGCCTCATGTTATCACTGCCAATAATGACATGTTCGATCATAGGGATGGCATTATGCAACCTTTGCCGAAGAAGAACACTCTATTGAAGGAAGACTTCTACTTTGCCATGAAGTGTGCACGCCAAAAGCTTCCCAAATATCATGCTGAAGTTAGTCCTGTGCCGGGTACGCGTTTCATTTCAGCCCAGATCCTTGAACATTTCCGGAAGTTGCGATCGTTTTGGGAGTGGGGCAAGGGAATGCATATTAATCCTGAGGATGAGACTTCTTATACTACCCAATACCAGGAGGCGTGTCTGAAGTATGTGCAGAACAAATACTGTGCGAAACTTTGACACCTGCCGATCATTACACCCGAAAGCGTACAGAGCAACAATCTTTTTTCTTCCACAATGGCTCAATTATCTGGTAAATCATATTATGATCCATATGATTTGTCCAGCGATGATGAAGAATACTCAATGCCGAAAAATGTGGCCAAAACTACTTCCGCACGAAGTGATCGCACGGCATGCTTAGTGACAGCCAGCAGACTCTATTTGAATTCACCCCCTGAATTCCCACAGCACTGTGGGCAAAATTATCAGAATGATAATGATTACCACTCCAACCTTATGGAGATTAGCAGTACATTTTGGATCCCGCATAGCATGGACTGGTGGCATCAGCAAGAACAAACGCACTCAACATACACCAATCTCCCAAATGTGGCGTGCAACATAATCTCTATCATACCACATGGTGTCAGAGTGGAGGCCAGTTTTTCCCTTGGGCGAGATTTGATCGGCTGAAGATAGTCAAGAACCACAGGCGAGACACATCGCAAAAATGTCGTAGTACGGCAGTTTCCTCAAGCCAATACCTGGTGATTGGCAGGCGATGACCCAGCATTGGCTATGATGAATACAGGTAATGACATGAAAATGAAGCGAGAGGCGGAGCAAATGAAATGGCACAGAATGGCCAAGGTCCACAACTTTTTGGAGATGTGGCATGGCAGCCAAAACCTACATGCTACGCAGAAGGAAGCTCGCGCTGACAACATGCACATGACTACCATACGATACATTTCAGATACCGAAGAGATTGTCAAAGCATTCTAGACACACTTTGAACATGATGGTGCAGCTGCATTTAAATTGTTGGAAAGATCACCTGTGCCACCAGCTTTGTCTGCTAATGACTACCCTGGAGGACGAACTCAAGTATTGAATGTCCTACAAATCAAACAAATCGACCACCATCCTGCAGACATTGTTGAGGATAGTGCACCTGAAAGCATTTTGAACACCAAAAATTGGCTTAACTGAAATGGGGACTTGGATTATCCAAATGCCAGAAAAGACGACTGGGAGGCAGACAATGAACCCGACATAGAGCTAGACAATGGCGTCCAGGATTCAGAAACCCCAGAGATGTGGGACGTGAGTGCCACACCAAATGTTTTCCGATTGATTTCGCCAACATGGAGGTCCAAGGAACATGCTGAATAGGTGTTGGTAACAGTCAATACAATTGAAATGAGAAGGAATATGGGGCTCAAGAAAAAGTAGGACAGAATGAGTCGATGTATTTTCACCAGGTCCATTATGTAGTTTGACCGAGAATTTCATTTAGAGAAATATTATGAGAAAATATTGAGCAGTCACCGGTGAATATTGGTTAATAAACAGAAGTACAGCGGGCAAACTGAATCATTTGACAAGATGTATACATTGCAATGAAATGAGAGCGACCAGTGCAAGAAGGTTACTGGGCTTGGCTTTGCCAAATGGACGAGTCTCGATCAGGCAGAAAGGCAACCAATAAGTTCAGATAATTATCGATGCATTTATTGATGGCAGCTGACTATTAATGAACAATTCATTAAAATCAGCGTCAACGGAGCGTCAATGAGTACTGGTCATGTATGTCCGGCAATAGAAACATGAATTAGTCATTGTTTTACATACTCATTGTATGGGCTGCCTGTATAGGCAAAAGAGACTGCTACATGCTCGCTGCCCCATCTTGACACTGAGTGTCAACAGAGTGACAATGATGTTTGGTCTTGCATCTTGGGTAATATAAGTGGCAAATGATTGCAGACATCTATAAACCGGGATTTGACTGCCTATATGGATAGATATGCAAGCAATGTTCACGTGAAAGCCTCCTGGACAATCGCAACTTAATTCATGTTCAAAGCTGCAACTCAGTGATGATGAGCGTTTTAGTTTATTCAACCTGTCACAACTTCGTATATAGTCATTACTGGCCACATCGCACATTGATTCACCGTGATGCAAAGCCACAGATTGTTTACCCTCTGTTGACATTCATTTTCAAGATCGGGCAGGGAGGGAGTCGCTTTCTCTCTGGCCTCTACAGGCGGCCTGAACCGTGCTTATATATAACAACAATCACGTCACTCTTTAATTTCCTGACTTACAAGACCAAAAATTCTTGACTCTGCATTGAGACTCATTTTTTGGAGATAGTAGTGATGTGGTTACTGGCGTTTTTGCCCATTAAGGCGGCCAATACTTTCAGACCACATTACAATGACCAAGTGTCTGATTAAGTACCTTACTTACCTGACCAAAAATGGTTGACGCTCTGTTGACACTCATTTTAAGAATCGGGCAGAGAGAGTGTCGCTTTCTCTTTTGCGTATACAGGCAGCCTATACGTCATTTATGAATGTCTGCAACCAATAGCCACTCAGATTAACCATGATGCAAGGCCAAACATTGTTGACGCTCCGTTGGTGCTCATTTTCAGAATGGGGCAGGGAGTGTGTTGCATTCTCTTTTGTTTATATATGCGGCCTTTAACACATTTATGAACATCTGCATCCCATTTCCACTCAGATTACCCAAGATTCAAGACCAAAAATCATTGATGTGCTGTTGACTCTCATTTTCAGGATGGGGCTGGGAGCACGTCTCCCTTGTTTTTAATTCTAAAGGTGGCCAGTACATCAGAAAAGGACAATGATTTACCAAAGTCAATATTTTGTGACCAGCAGTAGGATATCTGAATGCGACAATAAATAGAAATACCCAAAAACCAGAACGGAGGAATGGAACGGACGGGTCTAGCTGACCCCAGCAAAAGCCACAGGTTGGCAGTTTTGGGACCGGGTTTGGCCCGCCAAGAAGTGGTGGGTCGGGTTTAGTGGGCAAGTCTGAAACCGAACTGAACTGTTTTACAGGTCCGAACCAGGACTACTGGTGCGTTACCCGGACCTGTTGTTAACACTAGTGTCATGGATCAGAGGTGTAGTGGACCACAACCGGGTGTGACAACAGAATCCGATTTAAGACTCCCGTCATACCACTGAGGAGCAGTCTTATCTGGAATATACTCAATCATTCTCTGATTAACCCTACATAACATCTCTCATTGATGATAAATAACAACAATTGTTGTTTTCCAACCATGTCAGTGAACTGATCTCTACCAAAGTGAGGCAGTATAGCTCCACTGGCTGGCTTATATTGGATATCAACAATGCCAAGAAGACAATTCAGGTTAATTGTATAATAGTTTATGAACTGCGACAGGCCAAGACTGTCAATTTGGTAAACACATCAATCAATTTCATTCACTACATGTGTATGGTGACCCTTCTTCACAGCAGCCATTTTTAGCTACTCCACAGTTTACCGCAATTCTCCACTCAACATAATTCACAGTTTGCAACCACGCACCAGCTCAAGCCAAGGATCTCCAAGTTATGGGACACAAAGGCAAGCATATGACCTCCAGCAAGGTGGTTATGGCAGGTCTCAAATGATCCCACCACGGCAGTTATCGGGCCAAGGGCCATCATCCCAAGTTCCGCCCAGAGTGCGTCCATGATGGGCAAGAACTAATCCAGTCATTCAGCCAACATTATCAAGCCGTTCGCCTCCACTTTAAGCTGCTTCGGTGCCCAGGGAAGATCCACGATCAGTCTACTATTGACACAATTCCAGCCATCAGCAGAATCGGGGACAACGGATGTTAGCAAGAATAGCGAACCTCCCTCCATTGCCGGGGAGATCCTACAAGGCATATGATGCTGATGATGGGAGTGATAATTCATCGGGCTTGGGCAGTACAGAAGGCAAACCCCCAATGAGCCTGATGCAAACCGTATACTCCTTGAAGCAAATTGCCAATACGATCGTTCAGGCCAGCAACTGTAGGTTCACAGAGTAGAAAAAGTATGGGTGCTGGAGTTTTGGGAGAACCAGTATGATGGCAATATTCAGGGGCAGAATCATTTGAAACTGCTTGGAGATAAACATCTGGAGTGCAGATTGTTGGTTGCAGAGCTTTTGTTGACATTTGATGATGGGATGCTGCTGGAACATATTGACAATGCTGAATGCATTTGGCAGCGCTGGTTTGAGATCGTGATGCAGAAATGTGGCAGCGATAGTTGGCAGTTAAAGAAAAAGGGAGCACACCGCAACAAGTGACTGGCGAGGTATTTGGCAACACACGCAGGTTAACTGGCGTCAAGTTACCACCCAGAGTTGCCAAATACAACATTTGTGGTTGTGATTCTCTGGGTGCAGAACAGCAACAAAAAGACTACATCCCCAAATAGCTCCAAGACATGTATTCAGTTGTGAGGCTCCGGGAGGAGCTGATTGATTTCAGTGACACAACCAGAGACCTGAAAAAGCCATACATTCTATCCTGGATGTTCAAGTGTACCTTGGAGCAGGATGAATTGGACAAAGGATATGTGGGATTATATACACATGGGGAAATGTTGAATGACCCCATATATAGGCAGGTTACATATAGCTATTGCCTTTCAAATGCTTTCAAGTTGCAACTTAGACACAATTTGAAAATATTGTGGATAGATATAAGAAGAGCTACAGGGTAGGAGATGGCCAAGAACATAATTAGACCTGCAAAGGTAATCGCAGCTAGCCATTTTATGACTAGATATGGTGTACTGCGACTGATAATACTTAGACTCTGGAAGGTTCGGACAAGGGTGGAAGAGTAGATGGTGAGGAGAATGGTAGGCAAGGGAATGATACTCATATCAATGAAAGTTGTGAGAGAATGAACAGACTCGATTGTATTCCATAAATATATATTTGTTCCAATGTGTGCATGCCTGTGAAATACCAAACATTGCGGTGAATTTCAGGAATGCCAGTATATGAGCCCACCTGCTTGGCTTACATCACAGTAAATGAAAGTGATTATTGAGGATGGTACGAATACAGACAAATGTTGATGGTTGGTTCAGGAGCAAGTGTAGGATGGTGATGAGGTCCTCAATCCAGATTGTAGTATTTTGGAATTGAACTCTGTTCACAATGCATTAACCAACAACATTGAACTCATTTGTCTCGATGAGGTGGTCAGGCTGATGAATTCTTGATCAATACGCAAATTGGAAGCCGAACGAGTCTTTGGCAAGATGTATTCAAATCCAGGCCTCTCTGGAACCCAGTTTCGCGTGCATCAGGTTTGGGCATTAGGGTTGATTGTCCACAGATGGGTTTGGGATACAGGTATGGCAGGAGTGCTGGTTGCAGATGAACTGGAGCTTGGCAAGACTTTTACCTCTGTGGGGGCAGCTATGATATGCAAATTGCTGACTGAGAAGGTTATGATGGGGTTGCCACTGTCAATTGTGTGGGGGAATATCCTTGAAGGGTGTGTGAACATCAGCAAAATGGATTTTTGACTCTAGGAGCCTCTGGGAGTGTCTGGAAGTTGTCGGACCAGAATCCCAGGGTGGTCAAATTCCAGAGTGAACTGGGGTGATGCAGTGGCCTTCAGGTTAACCTGGAAGCACCGGCAACAAATCTGGGTGGCCACAGGAGGTCTGGTGACAACACAGGGAGCACCTGGGAGGGCCAACAACAAGTCTGTGAGGGCTGACGAGAAGTCTGGGAGGGCCGACAACAGGTCTGGGATGGCCAACGACATCTCTGAGAGTGCCGACGACATGCCTGGGTGCACCTCGAATCACTGTAGAGCTGTCTGGGAAAAACACCATCTTCTTTGGGAACGCTGCTTGCGCGCCTGGAACATTTAGCTACTGCTTATTGTTCAACAATTTTTAAAACTCATGTATTGAGTTTGTATTCTCATCTATGTATCTATATAGCTACCCATCTACACACGGTATATTAGGACTGGCTGTAGGCGGTGCTTGAGAGCAATTCGAGGTGCGCCTGAAGATGAGGATCAAGTGAACTCAGAGATACACTCTGAGCCCGTGATCGAGTGAATCTGGAGATGCACTTGGAGGCCACGCTTGTACGATCTTGGAGGCCATAATCGTGCGAGTTTGGAGATCCAGTTGGAGGCCGTGATTGTGCGAGTTTGGAGATGCACTTGAAGGCCATGCTTGTGCAAACATGGAGGCTGTATTGGAGCAAGTTTGGAGTTACACATGGAGGCCGTGATCGAGCTAATTTGGAGATGCAGTTGGAGGCCGTGATCGAGCAACATTCGACGAGTGCATGGAGGTAGTCGATTGACGGCGTCCCGGTGGCTAAAACTCTATTCATCAATTGGTCAACATGCAACTGTGGGATTGTGACAATGTCACTTTACGTTTAATCTCGCATGGAGAGCTGGCTGTTGGCGGTCGACTATGTAGGGAGATACATTGGAAGCTGAAACAATATTCAGAGATCAACTCGTAATCGTGGGAATGAAGAGATGACACACAATCTGGGGTGGATGCTGTACTCGGTGAATGCTGCACTTGGTGTACGCTGTACTCGGTGTATGCTGTACTCGGTGTCAACTCATGATCACGGCATGGAGAGATAGAGATGGATGACTGAACTTTGTGTTCTGCGATGATGGTTGAATTGTGGATGAGAAAGAGAGAGATAAGGGATGAAGATGACAATGATGTGGAGGATACGAGCGGATATGAGAAATCATGGGTACGACTTGTCTGGCAGGGTTGGGAAGTCCTCGTATTGTCATTATTGCAGTCTGGATCATGACTCATACCTGCCGTATCTGGGATGGTAAATTGACTTGCACACGCAATTCTCTTAAGTTCCCATTTCTCATGATGATTTCCCCCATCTCCTCTAATCCCTCTCTTTCTCGTCCTAAACTCTACCATCACCTAAGAATACAAAGTTATGTCATCCCTCTCTATCTCTCCATGCAATGATCATCAGTCAACACGAAGTACAGCATACACCAAGTACAGCATCCACTGAGTACTCCATACCTCACGTAATGCATCATCCTAGGATCCAACCTCTCCCGCTCCCAGCCAGTTTCTCATCTCGTGGCAAACCATGTACTCAATTCTCTACATTCCCACAATCACAAGTTAGCTAATGAATAGAGTCTCAGCTCCCGTCTCGCCTCCCTCTGGCACTACCACCTCCAGATTCTCCACCTGCAGATTGACCGCCTCCAGATTGACCGCCTCCAGATTGACTGCCTCCAGATTGACTGCCTCCAGATTGACCGCCTGTGGATTGACCGGCGGCGGATTGACCGCCTCCAGATTGACCGCCTCCAGTTTGACCGCCTCCAGGTTGACCGCCTCCAGTTTGACCGCCTCCAGTTTGACCGCCTCCAGTTTGACCGCCTCCAGTTTGACCGCCTCCAGTTTGACCGCCTCCAGTTTGACCGCC
>Ga0307512_10000868_pt1 | contig 44493 bp, 44 predicted proteins | sample 14_EM_MG_FD_200267 | JGI IMG/M metagenome (GOLD analysis project Ga0307512, IMG submission 200267) | Populus trichocarpa ectomycorrhiza microbial communities from riparian zone in the Pacific Northwest, United States - 14_EM | ecosystem: Host-associated > Plants > Roots > Unclassified | place... | reverse complement strand
GCGAGATATCCGAAGCGAAAACTGTATCGCAATATGTGACAAAATCTCAAAGCTAAACATATATGGGGTGAGTGCGGCATCCGATATATAATAGCAACAGTGGAGAGGTAAAATGTGGCTATCGGCCGAAGAAAGGCATAAACATCGCCAGGCGTTGTGTGAACGGCTACAGCATAACTGCAGCCCCTGCGAAGAGTGTAACACACGTGTCGTTCTGATGGTGCGTATTCCGGGCGCATAGTAATGGAGGTGAGTATGCAACGCGACCCGTCACCTGGGCGACGGGTAGCCTGTAATTCTCCGTCAGAGGGTTGGAGGATCCGTCAGAGCCGTCAGAGCCGTCCAGAACACCCGGGTGTTTCAGACGGAAACTAGGGTTGTTGCTGATGCTTTATTCTCGATTTGAGCGACCTTACATTACAAATCATCTTCGATGTTTGGTGGGCTTCGATGAATGAAGGCTCAAAGCCGCCTATTGCTTGGAACAATTCTAGACTTGCACCCTCGTGGCGATTCTATTCACACTGCGGAATTGAGGAATTTGGCAGTCCTGGCATCATTTCTATCATTTGTCATCAAATTTCTCGCCATCCATCAGAACATGGGACTAGCTCAATGGGGAATCACTTGCTGGCAAAACCTCACATCGCAAAGTTAAACGAATTGACAGAGTCAGATGTTACTGAATTGACAAGTTCGATGGTGGATGAAACAGCTTTGGCCATCCTGAAAAGGCAAGGAAGTCGAGGAATCACAATAGTAAGTTGGCAGAGGAAAATCAGATTTGATGTTCAGTTAAATCCGTATCAATCGAAATGACAGACAAAACGTTCCAACCTAGCAGCAAAGGACTTTGAAACATCCGAATTTCACCAAGACAGATGGAATCACTACGTCATGTTAGGATTTGTTTTGGCACAGATTCCGTGGAAGGCTACATCAAATTCTGTGCTACGTTGGTCATATAAGGTATTAAGCCCCGACCTAGTCCTACTATCCGCTACGACCGATAGTAACATTTGCCGGAGGGAATATGCACTCACTGTGGATGTAATTAAGAAGCAATTGCCGTTACGAAATAAAGTTAGTTTAGCTTCAGATGGATGAACTTCAACAAACAAACTAGACATAATGTCGGCCATTGCTTACTATATGGATCGCAATTGGGCATCGAGTGAAGTTCAACTCGCTTTTAATGAGGTGTATCGCCTGTCCTGTTCCTGCTTCGAAGATAATTACGGATGATAGGTCAAGGGACAACATACTGGAGCATGGCTAGATGTACATTTGAAGAACATGCTTGATTGTTTTGAGTTTACCGACGGCCGTTAACTTGTTATTACAACGGATAATGCTTCATCAAACCACTCTATGACACGCGAACTTCAATCAACACTCGAGGCGTCTGGAATCGAGTTGCCGGCATTGAGGAACCACATAGCATGCATGGTGCACGTCATACAGCTGGCGCTAGGAGCATTCATGAGCTGTCTCGGTGTGAAAGGCCGCACCAAGTCTTGGGAAGCCCATGATCGCGATCAGCAATTTGGAGAGAATGAGAGCATGGCCATTGGGAAGAGTCAGAGACTTCGGAAAGAGGCCAAAGCTAGAATGAATAAGGTGTCAGCCATGAAACCAGGTTTAGCGAAGATAATTGAGAAAGTACGTATTTCATGATATTTTAAGTGTCCCGAAGCTGACCTTCATATAGCAGAGAATGCTTGCTGTACTAATTACGCTAACACCTGGTCGCCGAAACGACTTCAGGGACTACCAAAAGACTAAAGTGCGCATAGCACGACTTCCGATTATGGATGTGAAGACATGGTGGAACTCTACACTAGAGCTACTCGAGCGCGGCTACTGATTACGGGATTTCACACCCGAGTGGCTTCAATATCTAAAATACAGTGAACACCGGCCACAATTCACAACTCAGGATGAGTGGACGATTGTCAAGTATGTCATGGCAGTATTGAGGCCAATTCGATATTGGACCCTTTGGATGTCAAAGAGGCATACAGTCCCATTGCGTCATGTCATCACATTGTACAACGACATGTTCGATCACATGGATGGCTTAATCAAAGGTATCGCTAGGAAGAAGATTCAGTGGAAAGAAGACATGTTCTTCGCTGTGAAGTTAGCTCGACAGGAGCTTTCCAAATACTACGCTGCAGTGATACCAACGACGGGCATGCATCATATTTCCGCACACATGCTCGATCTTCTCCGGAAGTTGTGATCGTTTAGACAGTGGAACTATGGAATGGATATTAATCCTGAGGACAAGATATCCTACACTACACAATACCAAGAGGCCTTTCGGAAGTATGTGGAGAATGAATAATGGGCCAAACATCGACGTGTGCCTGTCGATAAACTCGAAACCGTACCGATCAACAATCTCCTCCCCTGTGCAATGGCATCAGGGTCCTATCAATCATCCGTTGATCCATATGATTTGTCCAGCGATGATGAGGAATACTTAACCCATAACAAGGTGGCTGAGACGACACCCGGACGAAGCGATCGTGCAGCCCGCTTATGGACCGCCGCCAGGCTCTATTTGAATTCCCCGCCTGAAGCAACAAAGACCTGGGGACAAATTGATCCAAATCTCAATGATTACCACCCCGACCCAATGGAGATTAGTAGTACATTTTGGATACTGGACATAACAGAATGGTGGCGCCAACAGCAACAAACGCACTCAAAGTAAGCCGATCTCTCCAATGTGGCGCGCGACATATTCCCTATCATACCACATGCTAGCAGAGTGGAGGCCAGTTTTTCCCTTGGACGAGATGTTATTGGCTGGACGCAGTCAAAAACCACAGGCGGGACCGTTCACGAAGAAGTCGTTGTAAGGCAGTCTGCTCGAGTCAATAACGGGATTTTCGCAGGCACTGACCAAGAATTCGATACCATGAACACAGAAAACGACTGTAACGGCGACACGTGACCCGAGGCCGGGTAAGCGCCAGTGTATACAGGTCGCCGCGACGGCACTTAGATCTGTATCGAATATCTTACCACTATACTCTACATATATACCCACTCGCTCTCGTGTGCAACAGTATATCACTACTCCATACGTCTGCGGACAAGTGTAGGCGTACGTCCTTTACATTATATTCGATTTTTCAGTTATCGGATACGTTTCGCTCACGAGGATACCCGAGTTTTACCCCTATTGTCAAAGAACGACACAACCGAGAGAAAACGAACAGCTTACGCGTCAATTTTACCGTCAATCGTCTTCTATGCCTCCTAAGAAAGCTGCCAGAGATCAATTGCGCTGGGCTAGTAGACGTTCGAGCACGGAAAACCTACGATTCCTCGGTCGAGTTACCCCTATATTCACCTGACGAGTCTCCGTGCTTCAGGAGCATGCAATCTGCGACAAGAGTGATCACGATGACGAAGAAAACCCTGCCGAGCGATGGCGACCATGCGAAAGATGATGGCAGAACATCTATACGATCGTGGTACCCCTAAACGTGTCAATTCCCGGCGGAAGTTCAGAGAAATCAGGAGACGATATATGAAGCAACAAAGCTACTTTCCAAGATCAGATCCACTTATGATCGGAAACCTTCGAGGCGAGCAATGCCCACCTGTATTCGTACCGCAGAGACCAATTCTTAAGCACGCCTACCGAAGAGACGAAAAGTTGAAGCCTATTCAGGAGGAGCTATTCATACTCATGATGACCCGGTCATCTTACCCGAGGAGCTGGTCATTGTTATGGAGGGCCACAAAGTGCTCATGCAGACCCGGTCATCTTACCGGAGTTGCTGATCGTTCTTGGGAATTACTGCATGATCCATCTTATGTACTCCCGGTCATCATACCGGAGGAGCTGGCAATTCTCACGAAGGATTGCAATGTGCTCAGAAACTCCCGGTCATCATACCGGAGGAGATTGCATTTCTAATGATGTACTGCAATGTGCTCAGAGACTCCCGGTCATCCAACCGGAGGTAGTTGTCGTTCCGGCCAAGGACTTCTCTACTATAAACACAGCCACGGTTGACGAACTCGATGTGCTGCAGCCGTTTGTGTTGACGAACCTGATATGCTGAATGATTGATTCCCGGTCCTAAATCGGAGGTGATTGCCACTTATAAAGAGCCCCGCTATGCAGATGATACAATATCTGGGGCTGTATATCCCGCAATTTGGAGGTCGACTTGACAACTGCAGGTCGTCTAATCCCTACAAACTCCAGTCGACGGAGAGGCACGAAGGTCACCTAATGACGAAAGTGCAGCACAAAGGTTACATGATGATGAATGTGCAGCACCAAGGACACGAGATGGCGCCAGTGCACCGGTGGATGCAGACGCACTGCCGAGGACACCCACGTATGTCGCAAGCGGCCTCGTGGAGTGCGGTGAGGTCATTTCCTCCTCCGAAACTTATCCGTATACCGCATATAAAGGACAACTGAAAGCATGCAAGAGGTTGTTCTGACATTCTCTCAATGAATGAGGAATGCAGTGGCTGCTGGGAGCGACTATGGAGGTCTCCACTTTGGATGATCCAGGCGAGATGGAGACTATCAACCCAAGCGCTGGACGAGCGAGCAGGGAGCTGCGGCGGTAGTTGCGGCAGAAGAGGAACCTCACTCAGGTATACTTGAATGACTGCTACCGGCTCGCCGAGTCACGATGGGAGGTTGTTGGACTAGCGGGGTTTGGCTCGTTCCTGGGTGAACCGCTTGATCCGCAGGTCCCTGGTTTCCTTTCCCCATCATCATCCCAAATACCAAGTCGGAGATAGAGGCTAATGCACAGATGCTGGAACAGGTTATGTACCTACTGATGATGGAGGTCGTATCCCCGTGAGATACCAGGACTATGTCGACGTATGCAGCAAAGATATGCCAACTCTCGCACCGCACCTATCACGGCATGCAATGGGAATTCGTGAGGAAGAGCGATTCTGGGTCGAGGAGCGTAGGAAGAGGGTGAGAGGAAATGACAGGGTACCCGGCCGTGAGGAACCACACAAATTGCGTGGATCTACGTAATCTCGGAAAGAGCCAGCGAGACCAAGAGCTGGGAAAGATAGAGTTCATCAATGCCTGCAGCAGCACCGATCTCATTTGCAACGAAGGACGGCGGACAGCGGCTCTGTGTGGACTACCGAGCTCTCAATAAAGCCACGTTGAAGAACCGATATCCCATCCCACTGATCTCGGAGATGCTCGACTGGACCTCAGAAATGCCTTTCACCTCATACGAATCAAGAAAGGCGATGTGGACAAAACCACGTTTCGCACGCAGTTCGAGTTCCGAGTCATGCCGTTCGGGTTGACGAGCGCACCAGCTACAACACCAATTAGGGGAGATGAGTCGTTGGCGGAGCAACGACCTTCAAACAGAGGGATGAGCCTACCGGAACCGAAATCCTCACATACAATGACCCTACCGGAACCGAAATCCGCATACGATGACCCTACCGGAGGTGCCGGAATTGAGGACCAGAGTGTACTTAACGACAGAGAAGTCCAGCAGCACCCGGAGAGCGGGGATAAGCGTACCAGAAGAGTCAACATACGCACCTAGCATCCGGAAGATGATAAGCCCACCTAGAGAATTCACGGCCAAAGCCCAAAAGTCAGAGACAACGAGAACAGACCAAGCGAAGTCCGAAAAGGCGAAAAGCAAGTCGAAACACGAAGCAAGTCAACAATCAAAGCGAGTCAAAGAAAGGACAATGCAAGTGGAAAATGAGACGAAGCAGGCCAAGGGACAAGCGAAGTCAAAGACCTCCGAAGTCCAGAGACAAAGGATTCCGAATAAAGCGTCGGGCAACAAAGAGACATACCGAACGGGATCACCAAAAATCTACCGAGCCACGACGGCAGTCAACAACGGATCTGAGTCTATGTCGTCGGCAGAGCAACGAACTTCAAAAAGGGGGTATGACCGTGTCGAAAATGCGTCTTACCGACAAGTACACAAGCCCACCGGGATGAAGTCTACGCAGACACGCACCGAGAAATCTACCAAGAAGTCGACCAAGGTTCTACTGAAGCCGCCTATGGAGAACGTATCTATGAAGTCGACCAGATGGTCACCGAAGCGGACTTCCAAAGACGATTACCGAGTACCGATGACTACGGGCTGCAAGAGATACTCTACAAAGCATGCGCGGAAGCACTGCACAGAGCTCAGACAGCGCTAGCACGCTTGAACTTGGTAAGTATAACCATTTTAGAGAAACTTACGTGTTAGGTGTCTACGAATGAGACTACACACAATTGACGTATACGATCGATGATTACCGAAGGCTACGACCGATGCCGGCAGCGGAAGCTCCCATCGATGCCAAGTCATGAGCGGCAGCTCTCTACCACCCTGACGAATTCCGACAATAATCTACGCCGAGATACGAGCAACGAATGATGGTCGGAGGAATATTGAGTTCGGAAGTGGGGGTGCGGAGGATATAGAAGCAGTTCAGACATTTCCTTTTGTTTCTTTGTTTCCTTCTCTTCTCTTCTCTTCATCTCTTCTTTGGATTTCGGCCCAGTACAAATGGCGTCGGCACGGGTTTTTACCACCTGTCAATGGAGGTGGAGTTTCCCCGTGCACCGGATCCGCCGAAAGGTCACCATTGAGCTGTACCGATCGGTTGTGGGACTTATGGGTTCGTACGATTGCGTACGTAGGATGATTGTTTCATTTCTTGTTTCCCTTTCCTTCTCTTCTCATATACTGGCTTTGGCAGCCCAGGAGGTCTGCGCCTAAAGAGAGGGATAATGTAACGGCGACACGTGACCCGAGGCCGGGTAAGCGCCGGTGTATACAGGTCGCCGCGACGGCACTTAGATCTGTATCGAATATCATACCACTATACTCTACATATATACCCCCTCGCTCTCGTGTGCAACCGTATACCACTACACCATGCATCCGCGGACAAGCGTAGGCGTACGTCCTTTACAACGACTCGGAAATGAAGAAAGAGGCGGAGGAAAGGAAATTGCACAGAATGGCCAAGGTTCACGACGTTTTGGAGATGTGGCAGGGCAGCCAAAACTCACGTTCTACCCAGAAGGAATCTCGCGCTCAAAACAACAGATGGTGACTGTAGGATACATTTCGGACACGGAAGAGATCGTCAAAGCATCCTGGTCACTCTGTCGACATGATGGTGCGGCTTCATTCAAATTGTCAGGAAGATCACCTTTGCCACCAGCTGTGTCTGCAAAGGACGTCCTGGGAGGACGAACTCAGATCTTAGATGACTGCTGAGTCAGAAGAATCAACCGTCACCCAGTCGAAAGCGGCAAGGATAGTGCACCTTGAAGCATTTCGGACACCGATGATTGGCTAAACTGGAATTGCGACTTGGATAATCCATTTGACAATGAAGAGGATTGTGCAGCGCACGATGAATCTGATATAGAGCAGAACAATGGCATCGAGGATCCAGAATGCCCAGAGCAGCAGGAGGTGAGCGCTGCGCCAAATGTGTCCCCAGATTGGTTCGGCCAACACTGAAGTTAAAGAGACAGGCTGAAAAGTTGTTGGTGGTGGTCAATGCAGCAGAAACACTGAGAAATAAAGGGGGGAAGAAAAAGTATCACAGAATCCGTCAATGGTTCACTAGCTTTATGTAGCATGACCGAGAGTTTCGGTTAGAGATATATTATTGGCAAATGGTAAGAAGTAGCGTGTGAATATCGGTTCATAAATAGATATATTGCAGGCGCAATGAATCATTTGGCATAATACATCATTTTTAGTCGTGAGGGAGTGAACAGTGCAAGATGATTATGCCGATCGGCTTTGCCACAGGGCCGAGTCTTGGTCATGCAGAAAGACAACCGATAAAATCAAATCAGGATGAAAACGATTATCGACAGCAGTAGATGATGAATGGACAATATATTAAAATCAGCGTCAACAGAGCGTCAACAACTTGTGGTCTTGTAAGTACTATAATTTGGTTGTTGTTATGCGTAACGGACGTATTGGCAGCTTCGATTGGCAAGAGACATAGCAACAGGGTTACCTCCCCAATCTGAGTATGAGCGTCAATGCAGAGTCAACGATTATTAGCTGTGCATCTTGGGTAAGTTCTGTTCTGATTGGTTGCAGACATCCATTTATGAGACATTGGCAGCGTTTACTGGCAAAAACAACAGCAACACGCTCGCTGTGGCATCCTGAAACTGAGCGTCAACGGAGCGTCAATGAACCTCAGCTTTGCATCTTGTGTAAGTTATGTTCCGATTGGTCGCAGACATCCATTTATGAGATATTGACAGCCTTTACGGGCAAAAACAACAGCGACATGCTACCTGCGGAATCCTGAAAATGAGCGTCAACGGAGCGTTAACAGTATTAGGATTTGCATATTTCGTAATCAAGGCATCGCGCGGATCTTCCTGTGCATAACTGCATTATTGACCACCTTGCTAGGCAAAAATACCATGTATCCAAGGTGAAACACAGATTCCACATTAATCGATATTGCAAACTGCTCAATAAGCAAAAGCACATTGTTGGTTGGTGAAAACGCAATTCAGATAAGATACTATTAACACACCGCAAATACAAGAGCCTCACATGAGTCCATAGATGGACCCGCTGGGCGACCCAGTTACAACCTGCCCTATGCGGACAGGTTGGGAGTATACCATGGAACCTTACCCAAGTGGGCAGTTCAGGTTCATTGACGACATGGACCGTCAATTTGGCAACGGTTTGGTTTGGACCCGGACCTGGACCGGAAGTGTCGGTCTGGAACCGTTGCTAACACTAGTCGCAACACCTCAAACTTCTGCCTTATCATCACATATTCAACCCCTACAATCTTACCGAATTCTCCGAGTCTCCCAACATATCCGCCTTTCCGTAACACAATTCCTTTCGCACCATCCCTAAATTCACACTATATTTCCTATGTCCTTCTGTACTTCTTCAAACCGTGAAAGAGTGTGGCTAAAGAAACACCCAGGCAGATGCTATGGTGCGCTGAATTGTTTTCTCCCGTGGCAACTGCAATTACCAGTCAAAATCAAGCTCCTGAACACAGATGGAGCTTTTGTTGAGTACAGGTTGGCACTGGCATTCACCATAGTACATGGAACCTCGTGTAAGTCGGATCATATCTCGAACTTTATTCAAGTGAGAAAAGCACTGTTTGCAGTTGCATGCCAAGTTTTCAGCATGGGAAACCTTGTCAGCTGCGTGCACATAATTGCAGAGATAGCTACTAGTATTATATTGGGAGATGGACAAAAAGAGCAACGGATTGTCAATAGGTACATAGATCTCGCGACTTGCAATGATGTGTATAATTGGTATAGCGAGAATTGCATTTTGCACGCAGGTAGAAGGAATGCGAGGAGTAGTTTTCGCAGCGTTACCAATCCGAAAGCAATACCTATGCACACGCATAGCCAACGAACCCATTCCAATGTATGGTCACAGTTGGCCTTCAACGCCAGAGTGTTTGTTAAATACAGAAGCCTGACAGAGCGAGACAAAATGGTGAAACTGCAATAGCAGGGTGGTACGAAAGGTGACATGGTGCATTGGCGCGAGGTGCGGAGTAACCCGTCACTATGATGACTGTGATGGATCTGACAGACCGCATCCACTCTGACGGAACCCTTCCGCCCGGAAGGGATTATATTTTGCTGATGAATATACTAATGCAGCAGCAATTGCACCCAGCAGTTACACATCCTGGGGCTGCATTACACCCCCCACCCCCCCCCCCCGCAGTAATGGTGCCCCTCAGCTATAAAATGCACTCCTCAATCCCCATCACCTGTTCGCTGTCTGGATTGGCACCTTCATATTGCATTCAGCGCCATATACTGCGTTGCCAGTCAACGCTGCTCCTCTATTCTGCACGCATCTCACTCCCCTCCTCAACCTCAATTCGGATCTCCCCAATTAAATTCCAGGCTGTTTACCTCATACCCCTTTCGGCACTACTCAGCCTGGACGGGCTGCTTGTCTGGGTGAGCACTCCTCACTCTCCGTCAGCGCTCCTTGGACTTGATTGGCACCACTCAATGTCATTCTGCACTGATCCATCACCCTCAGCACTCTCTTCACCAACATCGCACATCACATCAATTACTCCTCCTGCACTTGTGAAGCACTCCATTGTCATCCGAATTCATCGTATTATATCTCAAATACCATTTTGATTCACCCCAAGCTAATCTCAATTAGAAATTTTTTAGATATCACAAATCAAGCCAAATGACATCAGAATTCAATTTCACCCACTTGCCAAGCCCCAATTGTTCGGAAATACAATGAGAGCCTCCAGCTTCTTTGCATCTGAGATGGATTGTGGGTTCCTGCCATTGTCGGCCCTGATGAGTAGGGAGAATGATTGGATGACATTAAGACAGTGTGCAATTGATATCCTTTCGATCGCTTAATCGGATAATTGTTTCGTTTTCACTGACTTTCATTCTTTGATCTGTTGCCGTTGTATTTGGTTCCACTTGTTGTACCGATGCGAGAATTAGAATGATGATCATCTGCTGTGAACTATAGTATGATATAGAACTTGGTAATGAACAAAGATCTATGTATCATACATAGAAGGTATTCGTATTGCATCAGTACCTCCTGCGAGTTTCAGGCAATGCCTCCCGATCCTCAAATCAATATCCCTAAGAACCCGCACTATCTCAGATTGTGTTTGGAATTCCGCCATTGGTTGGGAGACTGTCCCAGATGTTCATAATCTGGTTACAACCGCTGGTATGGTGCTCCTGTACCAGTTATCAGAAATCGCAGTTACTCCTGTGGCTGGCTGGAATGCCCTCCATGAGTCTTGTTCTCTCCTGACATTAACACCTCTATACTAACATTCTGCCTCCTCTCACACACTCCTGGTGACTCACAGTGACTGAAATACATTGTGCTGATGTCACACCAATTCTTACTTATGATACCACGTGAGGTACAGCCGATTGTTGACAATGTGCTCAGTGTATTCTACACCCAGAATTTCACCACACTATGATCAAGTGAACTTAGAGAAGCACTCCAAAGCTGTGATGGAGTGAGTTTGAAGACCGCAATCATGTAAAGTTGGAAGATTTGATCGTGGAAGTTTAGACACACATATTCAGGCTGTGATCGAGCAAGCTTGTAGATGACCTTGGAGGTAGTGTTAGCAACTGGTCCGGGTAACCCGCCAGCAGTCCGGGTTTGGACCGCAATAACGGGTCGGTTCAGTTCCAGAACCGCTCAACTACCTGACCCGCTGACTCTTGGCGGGCCAAACCCTGACCCGTACCCGTCAACCCGTGGATTTCGCCGGGTTTGTGTAGACACGTTGGTTCCAATCTCCGGTTCTGCGTTTCGGGTTTCATATTTATGGTCGCATTCAGATATGCTACTGTTAATCGTAAAATATTGAGATTGGTACGTCACGGTTCATTTTCGACGTATTAGTCGCCTTGATGTGCAAAACAAACATACTCATGCGCCCAACCACGTCCTGAATATGAGCGTCATCAGAGCGTCAACAGAGCGTCAACGATATTTGGTCTTGCAATCTGTTTTGCCTATAAAGGCAGCCAATAATTCCTTTATGACTGAATACAACATATCGGAGGTGTGATTTCCCAAGACGCATGACCAAAAATTGTTCACGCTCCGTTGACGCTCATTTACATGATGGGGCAAGGAGGGTATTGCACTCTGTTTTGCCTATAAAGATGGCCAAAAATACCTCTATGTCTGACTACAACCTATCGGAGGTGTGATTTCCCAGGACGCATGAACAAAAATCGTTGACGCTCTGTTGACGCTCATTTTCATGATGGAGCTCGGAGGGTTGTGCAATCTGTTTTGCCTATAAAGGCGGCCAAAAATACCCCTAAGATTGACTACAACCTATCGGAGGTGTGATTTCCCAGGACGCATGACCAAAAATCGTTGACGCTCCATTGACGCTCATTTTCCTGATGGGGCAGGGAGGGTACTGCAATCTGTTTTGCCTATGAAGGCAGCCAATAATTCCTTTATAACTGACTACAACCTATCGGAGGTGTGATTTCCCAGGACGCATGACCAAAAATCGTTGACCCTCCGTTGACGCTCATTTTCATGATGGGGCAGGGAGGGTATTGCAATCTGTTTTGCCTATAAAGCCTGCCAATAATTACTTTATGACTGACTACAACCTATCGGAGGCGTGATTTCGCAGGACGCATGAACAAAAATCGTGGACGCTCCGGTGACGCTCATTTTCATGATTGGGCAGGGAGGGTATTGTAATCTGTTGTGCCTATAAAGGCCGCCAAAAATTTCTCAATGACTGATTACAACCTATCGGAGGTGTGATTTTCCAGGACACATGACCAAACATCGTTGACGCTCTGTTGACGCTCATTTTGCCATGGTTGTATCCGCACTATGCAATCATTTAATTTGGCACACTCCATCATTCACATTGTTTTGGCTGCCTTTCTGGCCGTTTTATTAACTTTCTTCTTGATCACTATGTTGTTCTTCAATAATACATAGATATATTTAATACTAATCTCCAAAATCCAGTGTCTTTCGGTCAATGCTCGTCATCAGTTACAGGATCGCTCAATGCGCTGCTCTTGACTTCAAAATCATTGTTTGCTGCATTACCAGACCACAGATAGCATACTAACCTTCATCAGTCAGCCTATCTGGATCAAAATCGGTATCGTGCTCGGTTTCCTTGTCATTGAAAATTACGCCCACGGAAGCGCTGTATGCGAATACGTATATCCGGCGGGCAAATTGACTATTTGAGAAGGTTGAACTTCAGAGGTGTTAGCCGTTGGGGCGTGTGGCGTGCCGGGCAGTGACGGAGTCGGCTCTGGTGTCCGCACTCTGCGTCTGTCTGGTGGAGGTGTACCTGTTTCTTTTGCGTCTCCAGCGTGTCTGCAGATTCTGTGAGGTGCCATTTTGGCATGGAAGGCAGCCGGACGTTTGGTTTTGACGAAGCATTGCCGGGTGTCTTTGTATCACAGCCTTCACCTTTTTCTGCCCAGGAAACTCAACAGCCCACTTCTTCTCTTCTCAGACCTCGCCGCGTGGTTTCTTAGTGACGTATTTCGTTTCCTCGATCGCGGCGCGCGAAAAGCCTTCCTCGGCCATTTTGGCCACATCCAATGCCAGGCGCATGTCGGACTGTTCCAGCTGTACCCGACCTCCTTGCCTTGCCATAGTTGCTTACATGTTGAAAACCTACAAAACATTAGTTGCTGCTTCTAACAATGAAATTCGGCTGTTACCTCTACCATATATGCTTCCGTAGCCTCCTCTACGGTGATAGATGACTGCTTCGTCCACTCACGGGGATGCTTATCAGCAAATTCATCTGAGAAAATCCCAGAGCTGACAACATCATGATGTTTGATTTCGCGGAATGAGCGGAAAAATGCCTTTGTCGACCATGGAGGGTTCATGTTAAGGACAGCGAAAAATTAGTTACGTAGCTCTCTACGGATACCCGCTGTACGTTATACAGTTAAATCACCGCCATTTGCCTCGATATGGATATACACACATCCCACTGCATGCTGCTTCTTATTTTTCCTGCTTCCAGTCTTGCGGACGATTTTCAAATGTGCATCGTGGGTCATATGTTTGGTGTCTGCATTGGCAGCGTCGCGGTGAACTAACCTGTGTCTGGGCTCTTGTTGTGTGCCAAGTATATCTGTATTTGATGTAGCGCCCGCCAATCGGCCGGGATTCGATCCGCTCTCACCTGGCGGAGGTGGTTGTGTATCCATGATGTGCTGGTGTGGAATAGGAGAGGAAGATGATAACGAGAGGAAGTGGGAAGCCCTGACGACTATATAGTTAGTTTCTTGTCAGAATGGAATAAGTAGCAGCCAACATGATCGTTATGCTCAAGATGAATCCTGCTGAGTATAGCTGCAAGTTGCACACAGTCGGTCTGATGTTGTTTGCTTGATAACAGGGACAAACTGCGGTGTCCGAGCGCCGATATCACCTCATTGCTATATATTAATAGGATGTTATTCGAGGGAAAGGACGTCTGCTGATGTTTGTCTCAAATAATCCTCAGGATATTACATGAAAATGACGCTAACAATCATGTCATGTTGTACGGTTAGCGTCACTATTCCTGATTTATTGACAGTCAAAAGGGAGATGTTGCTTTGTTGAAGATGAGTAAACCTACCAACCTTGACATGAAAGACGCAGCTTGCCTCCATATTGTCCACAACATGCAACATCCAACATCTCGCCCAACGACAAAGTCCACGCAAACTACAATGGGGAATGGTCCGAAAATGAACTTTTCGCCACTTCCGGCTGGCAGAAACAGCAAATCGACACAGCGGTCAACCCAACGACGTCATCATGCGAATGAAGGCAAGACCGGCTTGGAAACAGAGAGAGTCCGAGCCCTGGGGGCACAGCACAGCTTGAGATCCAAAAAGAAGCTTGCGGCGGAAAAACGACGAGAAACGCACTTCTTAAGCAATGAAGAGAAAGAGAAATGGATTGAGGATTATGTTCAAAGTGAAACTGCTGGGGCAAGAAAGCGAGTTGAAGACGCAGAGGCAGCGGTTCAACAAGAGCAGGACGATATGACGCATACTGAAATCGCGGCATGGACACCCAGACAGCCCGAAAAGACTTTTGAGGAGATGATGGCTGCTATCGGTGACAGTCTGAGTGATCTTGCAAGTTCCGACAATGGGGAGGATCGGGAAAATGAGGATGTAGAGACAGAGCTGGGCAAGCTGAGCGACGATGACGAACCCGGCTGGGTGATGGGCACAATCTCCAACACGGTACAGCAGCGCATGGAGACCTTCCAGCAGATGCAGATGAAGCTTGACGAATTGACACAACCGGGATGGGAGGATGCAGTCGACTACTTCTGTGAACAAGATAAGAAGTACAGCACAGCCGAATTAAGGGTTCCGGTAGTCGTTCAACCTCAAACAGATGATGACGCTTCGGCACCTCCACCAACAACATTTGGAGAGCTTATGGTGAGGCTTGACATTGTCCCTGCAATATCCCAAATGCCGCAAGGGACTTCTCGACCAGGAAGTAGTCATGGTCGGCTCGGTTCAGTGAAACCGCAGTCGAACACAACCATATCCGCTGTTGATTCCGCCGCAGAGCCCGATACGTTACCTTTGCTGACAGCGAAGCCTGTTGATCCAGTAAGCCTTTACCCTTGTTTATAGCCTCCAGCTAATCACCATATAGATTGCGGATTCAGATGAATACATGGTGATAGCTTCTGCGTCAGCGGAGGAATAGATAGGCAATGCGTGAATATTGACTTCATCTGTTGGTGAAAAGCAATTTGTTTACCACTTTTCCTACGTGTCCGCTGTTTCTTGATTTCAGTGACCAAATTGTGGGACGTGATAATTCGTCTGTGCTTGTGCAAGGGTCGAACGCTCCAGGTGAAAGTTCTAGAATCCCAATCAGGCAACAAAATGGTTGACGCGTGCGATTTGCATCAGCATGTGACTGTCAAGCGACCAAGTAAAAGCAATATTAGTAACGAAATATACTAACAAAATTTAAGTGAGTGATGTCATACGTGTCATAGAAAGAGAGGTCAGTGCTCAATACGAATCAGTCTGAACGACGACCGTCATGCTGCATTCATCCATGTATCTCACTGCATAAGTCTCCGCACAGACTTCGTGCACATGGTCGAGATATTTGAAATTTCTTATGGTACGTCATGGAAATCGAAGAGAAGGAGCTGGATAAGGAAAGGTGAGGAAGTCAAGCTATATTAACCAAAAACTAGTGAAATGATCTACATGCCGTAAATTGCCGGCCAAAAGCGCAGGAATGTGATAGGGCCACGTAATTTCTCACTCAGATACCGTGGATAGCACTGATCAGAAATTGAGAGGTAACAAAACTCCTGGATGCAAACGATAATACATGCAAACGCAATATTGGATGTCAATAATGTGTATATGAATGGTTGCGTACAATTATTAGTTGCACAAAGGCTGTTTCGATGTGATTAAAGTGAGCGTCAACAGAGAGTCAACAATTTACAGTCTTACACATTCGGCAATGAATTGGCGGGATTATCATATCATTCCAAAGTGCACGTATTGGTCGGCGTAAAAGCGAAAAAGACAAACTATATGCTCGTTGCCACATCCTAAAAATGAGCGTCAATGGAGCGTCAATGGAGTGTCAACAATTTTTGGCATTGCATCATGGAAAATCCAGAGGGCTGCGCGATGATATTAAGCCATAATCACACTATCGGACGGCTCGCGAAACAAAACTTGTTGCAACGACATTGCTTCTACATCCTAAAAATGAGCGTCAACGGAGCGTTAACGACTTTTGGCCTTGCATCATTGAAAACTCAAGGGCTTACTGGCAACCTTGATCCATAATCTCACTATCAGCTGCCTTTCTAGGAAAAACGTGTTGCGACAACATTGCTTCTATGTCCCAACAATGAGCGTCAACGGAGCGTCAATGGCTTTTGGCCTTGCATCATACACGATGCAAGGGCTGTGCGGCAACCTTAATCCATGATCTCACTATCGGCTGCCTTTCTAGGCAAAACGTGTTGCGATAACATTGATTCTATGTCCTAAAAATGAGCGTCAACGGAGCGTCAACGGCTTTTGGCCTTGCATTATAGACAATGCAACGGCTGTGCGGCAAGCTTAATCCATATTCTCACTATCGGCTGCCTCTCTAGGCAGAACATGCTGCGACAACATTGCTTCTATGTTCTAAAAATGAGCGTCAACGGAGCGTCAACAGCTTTTGGCCTTGCATCATAGAAAATGCAAGGGTTGTGCGGCAACCTGAATCCATAATCCCACTATCGGCTGCCTTTCTAGGCAAAACGTGTTGCGACAACATTGCTTCTATGTCCTAAAAATGAACGTCAACGGAGCGTCAACGATTTTTGGCTTTGCATCATAGAAAATGCAAGGGGTGTGCGGCAACATGGATGCATAATCGCACTATCGGCCGCCGTTCTAGGCAAAACTTGCCGCGACAACATTGCTTCTATGTCCTAACAACGAGCGTCAACGGAGCGTCAACGATTGTTTGCCATGCATCATACAAAATGCAAGGGCTGTGCGGCAACATCAATGCATAATTGCACTATCGGGCGCATTTCTAGGCAAAACTTGCTGCGGCAACATTGCTTCTATGTCCTAAAAATCAACGTCAACGGAGCGTCAACGACTTTTGGCCATGCATCTTGGAAAATCAATTGGCTGAGCAGCGACATTAAGCCATAATCATACTATCGGCTGTCTGTCTTGGTGAGAATTGCTGCGACAACATCGCTACTAAGTCCTAAAAGTGAGCGTCAACGGTGTGTCAACAATTTTTGGCTTTCCATCGTAGCAAATGCAAGGGCGGCGCTGCAACGTTAAGCCATAATCGAACTATCGGTCGCCTTTCTAGGCGAAAATGGTTCAGACACCGTCGCTACTTTGTCTTATCAATGAGCGTCAACGGAGCATCAACAACGTTTGGCCTTGCATCTTGGAAAATTCAAAGCCTGTGCGGCGTGATTAAGCCATAATCCAAATAGCGACCGCCTATCTAGGCAAAAATGCTTTCAACAACATCTTCACAATGCTCAACAAATGAGTGTCAACAGAGTCTCAACGATTTTAGGCCCTGCATCTTGGAAAATCAACACACGGTGCGACATACTTGATCAATAATTGAACTATTGGCCGCCGTACTAGTCAAAACAGCTTGCGACAAGATCGTAACCATGTCCCAAAATGCGCGTCAACGGAGCGTCAACAATTTTTGATCTTGCATCTTGGATAATCTAACGGCAATGGAACGCAGATAACCCATAATGAACTTATCAGCAGCCGTTAATGGCAAAAATGCTAGTGATGATATTGCATCCACCTCCTACAATTGAGCACCCACAGAGCATCAACAATTTTTGTGGAGGCTCAGAATGCTATACAGCAATGTACTGCATTGTGGTGTTCCTAAATCAGGTTTTACCCGGTCAGTCTTTGCAATCTGTCCATGTATACAACTTCACAAATATGCATGCAATGTCTTACAGATCTGATTTTTTTGCTTGTAGCTGTAGTCAATATTTAAAAACCCGCAGTTTGCTATACTATAACCTTACTTTCAGGCGTCTTTCGAGTCGGATTACCCAGCATTCTATTTTTCACCACCATGTCGGATTCACAATCTTCGAACACCTCTTTGCTCGAGGTTATGATCTCTTCCAAAAACGAACGTGTCTTTATTCGTGATTTGAGCAACCTTACTTTGCAACTCATCTTCGATGCGTGGTGGGCTTCAATCCATATAGGCTTGAAGCGGCCTATTGGCTGGAACAATTCTAGACATGCGCCTTCGTGGCGATTCCATTTGCACTGTGGAATGGCGGAGAATGGCAGCCCTGGCATCAGATGTATCGTTTGTCATCAAGTTCTTCGCCATCCATCATAACATGGGACCAGCTCAATGGGGAATCACTTGCTGGCAAAAGCTCACATCGCGAGGTTGGATGAATTAACAGAGTCAGAGGTTACTGAATTAACTAGTGGGACGGTCGATGAAACAGCTTTGGCCATCCTGAGGAGGCAAGGAAGTGGAGGAATCTCAATAGTAAGTTCGCTGAGTCAAGTCATATTCGACATCCAGGTAGTTCCATATTGACTGGAATGACAGATAAGACGTTCCAAACTGGCAGCTAGGGACTTTGAAACTTCCGAATTTCACCAAGACTCGTGGAATCGATACCTCATCTTGGGATATGTTTCGGCACATATTCCATGGAATGCGATATCACATCTTGATCTACGACGGTCATATAAGGCATAACGCGATGACCTAGTGCTGCCGTCTGCTACAACCCTTAGTAACATTAGCCGGAGGGAATATGCACTGACTGTGGATGCAATTAAGAAGCAATTGCCGTTACGAAATAAAGTTAGTTTAGCTTTGGACGGATGGACATCAACTAACAAATTGGCCATGACCTCAGTCATTGCTTACTATATGGATCGAAATTGGGCATTGCGTGAAGTTCAACTCGCTTTCGATGAGGTTGATCGCCTGTTCTGCTCCCGTTTCGATAGCTTCATTAATGATGATAGGTCAAGGGCCCACATACTGGAGCAAGGCTAGCCGTTCATTTGAAGGACGTGCTGGATCGTTTTGAGCTTACTGACGGCCGTTTGCTTGGTGTAACAACTGATAATGCTTCCTCAAACTACTAGATAACACGCGAGCTGCAATCAACACTTGAGGCCTCTCGAATTGAGTGGCTGACGTTGAGGAACCACATACTATGCATGGTGCACATCATTCAACTTGCTGTAGGTGCATTCATGAGCAGTCTCGGGGTATAAGGCCGCACCAAGTCTTGGGAAGCCCATGAGCGCGATCAGCAATTTCGAGAGAATGAAAGCATAGACATTGGGAAGAGTCAAAGACTTCGGAAAGAGGGCAATGCAAGCATCAACAAGGTGTCGGCCATGAGACCAGGTTTAGCAAAGATAATTGAGAAAGTACGTATTTCATGATATTATGAAAGTCCTGAAGCTGACCTTCATGTAGCAGAGAATGCTTGCTTAATTAATTACGCTAACAACTGGTCGCCAGAACGAGTTCATTGACTGTCAAAATGCCCAAGTCCGCATTGCAGTACTTCCGATTATGGATGTGAAGACACGTTGGAACTCTACACTGGCGTTGGTCCAGCGCGCCTATCGTTTACGGGAATTTACACGCGAGTGGCTTCAAAACCCAAAATACAGCCAATACCGGCCGCTATTCACAACTCAGGATGAATGTACCATAGCCAAGTATGTCATGGAAGTATTGAGGCCATTTCGGTATTGGACCATTTGGATGTTGAAGAGGCATATAGTCACATTGCATCACGTTATCACAGTATACAATGACATGTTCGATCACATGGATGGCATGATGCGAGCTTCGGCCAAGAAGAAGACTCAATGGAAAGAAGACTTGTTCTTCGCTGTGAAGTTAGCTCGACAGAAGCTTTCCAAATACTACGCCGAAGTGACTCCAACGTCAGGCGTGCGTCTTATTTCCGCACACATCCTCGATCCTTTCAGGAAGTTGCGATCGTTTAGACCGTGGGACAAGGGAATGGATATTAATCCTGAGGACGAGACAGTCTACACAACACAATACCAAGTCGCCTTTCTGAAGTATGTCGAGAATGAATACTACGCCAAACATCGACGTGTGCTGGTCAATAAACCCGTAACCGTACCAAGCAGCAATCTTGTCCCCTCTGCAACGGCTTCAGGGTCCTATCAATCATCCTTTGATCCATACGATTTGTCCAGCGATGATGAGGAATACTTAACGCCTAACGATGTGGCTGAGACGACACCCGGACGAAGTGATCGCGCAGCCTGCTTATTGACTGCCGCCAGGCTCTATTTGAATTCGCCACCTGAAGCACCAAAGAACTGGGGACAAATCAATCCAAATCTCAATGATTACCACTCGGACCCAATGGAGATTAGTAGTAAATTTTGGATACTGGACATAACTGATTGGTGGCGCCAACAGGAGGAAACCCACTCAAAGTACGCCGATCTCTCCAATGTGGCGCGCGACATATTCTCTATCATACCACATGGTGTTGGAGTGGAGGCCAGGTTTTCCCTTGGCCGAGATGTTATCAGCTGGAGGCAGTCAAAAACCCCATGCGAGACCCTTCGCGAAAAAGTCGTCGTAAGGCAGTATGCTCGAGCCAATAATGGGATTGTGGCAGGCACTGATCCGGAATAAGATACCACGAACACAGAAGACTACTCGGAAATGAAGAAAGAGGAGGAGGAAAGGATATTGCACGGAATGGCCAAGGTTCACGACTTTATGGAGATGTGGCAGGGCAGCCAAAACCTACAAGCCACCCAGAAGGAATCTCGCGCAGAATACAAGCAGATGACTGGCGTGGGATACATCTCGGACACGGAAGAGATTGTCAAAACATCCTGGTCACTCTTTCAACATGATGGTGCCGCTGCATTTAAATTGTCAGCAAGATCACCTTTGCCACCAGCTTTGTCTGCAAAGGACCTCCCTGGAGGAAGAACTCGAATCATAAATGTCCGCCGAATCCGGAGAATCAACCGTCATCCAGTTGAAAGCGACGATGATAGGGCACCTGAAAGCATTTCGGATACCGATGATTGGCTTAACGGGAATGGCGACTTGGATAATCCAAATGACAGTGCAGAGGATTGTGCAGGGGACGATGAATCCGATATAGAGCACAACAATGGCATCGAGGTTCTGGAACGCCCAACTCAGCAGGATGTGAGCGCTGCGCCAAATGTGCCCGGATTGGTTGGGCCGACCTGGAAGTCAAAGAGACAGGCTGAAAAGGTGTTGGTGACGGTCAATGCAGTTGAAATGTGGAGATATAAAGGAGGACAAAAAAAGTAGGACAGGATGCATCAATGGTTCACCAGCTTTATGTAGCTTGACCGGGAGTTTCAGTTAGAGATGTATTATGGGCAAATGGTGAGAAGTAGCTTGTGAATATCGGTTCATAAATAGATGCATAGCAGGCGCAATGAATCTTTTGGCATGAATCTTTTGGCATGATACATCAATTTTAGTCGTGTGAGAGTGAACAGTGCAACATGATTACGCCGCTCGACTTTGCCACAGGGCCGAGTCTTAATCAAGCAGAAAGACAATCGATAAAGTCAAATCAGGATGAAAACAATCATCGATGGGAGCAAATGCTGAATTGACACTTGGTTAAAATGAGCGTCGACGGAGCGTCAACGATTTGTGGTCTTGTAAATACGGTAATTCACCAGAGACTTGGTCGTTGTTATGTACAACGGAAGTATTGGCCGCATTTATTGGCAAAAGCGAGAGCAACACGGCCACCGCCCCATGCTTAGCATGAGCGTCAACGGAGCGTCAATGATTTGTGGTCTTGTAAGTACGGTAATTCACCAGTGACTTGGTCGTTGTTACGCATAACGGACGTATTGGCCATTTTCATTGGCAAAGAGGATAGCAACACGGTCACCGCCCCATTCATAGCATAAGCATCAACAGAGCGGCAACGATCTGTGGGCTTGTGATTACGGTGATTCACCAGTGACTTGGTCGTTTTTGTGCATAAAGGACGTATTGGCCGCGTTTATTCGCCAAAATGATAGCAACACGGTCACCGCCCCATTCTTAGCAAGAGCGTCAACGGAGCGTCAACGATTTTTAGCTTTGCATCTTGAGTAAGTTATGTTCCGATTGGTTGCGGAAATCCATCTATGAGATATTGGCAGCCTTTACTCGCAAAAACCACAGCGACATGCACCCTGCGGCACCCTGAAAATGAGCGTCAATGGAGTGTCAAAAGTTTTAGGACTTGCATATTTCGTAATCAAGGTGTCGCGCGGATCTTCGCGTGCATAACAGTATTATTGACCGCCTTGCTAGGCAAAAATACCATATATCGAAGGTGAAACACAGATACCAAATTAATCGACATTGCAAACTGCTCAACAAGCAAAAGCACGTCGTTGGTTGCTGTAAATGCGATTTCGATAAGATACTATTAACACACTGCAAATTCAAGAGCCTTATATGAATCTATAGATGGACCCGCTGGGCGACCCGCTGACAACCCGCCCAATTCAGATGGGTTGGGAGTTGATCATGGAACCGTACCCGAGTAGGCAGTAAGGGTTTATTGACGACACGGACCGCCAATTTGGCAACGGTTCCATTTGGACCCGGACCCGGACCCGAAGTGACCGTCTGGAACCGTTGCTAACACTACTAGGAGGTCATGATTGAGCCAGATCAGATGATTTCGTCGAAAGAGTCAATCTGGAGGCTGTCCTATAGGGGGGAGACACGATGTGAGCTGAGACCCTATTCATTGGTTAACTACTAATTGTGGGAATGTTGAGAATGGAGTACATCATGGTCTGGCAAGGCATGAGCGAATGCCTGGGAGAGGGAGACGATCGATCTTGGGATGGTGAAGTACTTGGTTGATCAAGAACTCACTGTATGCTGTTCTGTGGGTATGCTGTGTTCGGTGTACGCTGTATTTGGTGTGAACTGTTGATCATGGCATGGAGAGTTAAACAGTGATGAGTTAACTTCGTTTGTGTAAGAGATGGTAGTGTTCAGGATGAGCCCGAGCGATATGACAGGGCATGGTGGAAATCATCATAAGAAACTGGGACTTCAGAGAATTTTGAGTGCAAGTCGCTATACATTCCCTGAAGAAGCAGGTATGAGTACACATGACGTCACAATTATCAATGATAAGTGGTCTTCAGAACCCAATCTGGCATGTCGTACCCCATATTTCTCATACCCGCTGGTATCCTCTGCCTAGATCTCATTGTCGTCCCCCATCACCTTCGTTCTCGTACCCAACTCCACCCTAACCGCTGACCACGTAGTTGTGTCATCCCTCATAATCTCTCCACGTAGTGATCATCAGTTGACACCAAATGCTGCATACATTGTGTACACCATCCCGCTCAGATGGTGTGTCATCCTGGCATTCTGAGGATGATATGGTGCCCACTGAATGAAGCTTCCACTTCCGGAGTGGCTCACTACACGGTGGACGGCGTTCAACCAGCGTTCCATGAGATCACGAAAATAAAGTTACCTTGTCACTATCCCACGGTTGGGATGTAAGTCACTGATAAATGGAGTATCCACACCCGGCACACGGTACATCGACTGCATCGAAGGACTGGTCCAAGTTCAGTCAAGTACTTTCTTGATGTTCACATCATTCTGATCTCCGTGCCCATCTCCAACCTGGCTTGATCACGGACTACGAGTACATCTTAGAACTTGCTAGATCGTAGCGTCCAAGTTATATCTTAACTTGCACAATTCCAGACTCTATGTAGAGGCAATAATCACCTCCAAGTGCATCACCAATCACTTACAGTTATGGCCTCCTAACTTGGTTTATTCTGGTCACCATGTGTATCTCCTAAGTCGCTCAATTACAGCGTCCATGTTCGCACAATCACCGCCTTGAAGTACACATCACCATACTCCCTTGATTATGACCTGACAGGGCATCTCCACACTCCGTCGATCATGGTGTCGAAGTGCATGTCCACACACCGCCGATTTTGTCTTCACTGCTGGTACGAGCATGGTCCCCAATTGCTTGTACAACCTCACCCGATGACGAGATTGGGGTGAATCTATAATTTCAGTCAATCTCGGCCTCCGAGTGGGTGTCTAATGATACTCTATAGCTGCCTCAGAGAATAATTGTGAGTTCACTGGATCATTGATTTCAGTCACATCTCGAATTCCTTTGCAGAACCGCTTCCAGCCAGTTCAAATATATCATGCCTAGATGGGTAGCTATCGAGATAGATGGATACATAGATGAAAATCCAAACTGAATACCCAACTTTTAAAATTGTTGAATGATCTGCAGTAACTATGATTACTTTGCACACATGCGGCATACTTCTAGAAGATGTTGTACTTCCCAAACAGCAGTATGGTGATGTGAAGTGTGCCCACGCTGCCCACCAATACACCACGGTGTGTCGCTGGCACTCGCTGTTGGAACGTGGCTTGTTGTCAGCGCATCCAGGTTCGTCGCGAGCGTCACCATTTGCTCCCAGGTGTACCCAACTATCTCTTGGGCGCTACTAGGTTGTCCCAAACCAATCACAATCACTCCCATTCTCCTCCAGATGCAGGTATCGGACATCCAAGTGACTCTGAAGGCCCACTAGAAAGCCCACCTCAGGTCTGATACTCTCCTGAAGTTGACGCATCTGTGGTTGCCCTCAAAATTCTGTCAGATAATCCTAGATTCTTCCGCCAACTACAATACATTTTGCTGATGATTGTTTACAGTATTCAACATAGACAACCTACACGGACTATACCATAGAACGATTACAGCACCCACTGCACACAGCATCGACCAATGATTGCGTGTCTTCAGTTCATTGCCGTGATTAGGAGTTGACAGTCGAACATCAGCAAAATGTAAATGGGTCCGGAAGCAACACGCAATCCTCCGAGACACTCCGGGCGACCTCACCAGTGCTTCTAAGTACTTGCAGATGCTTCCAGACCCCCCTGGAGGTAAGCAATATGCTCTCAGACTCTGCAAGAGCATTGTCAGGTGCTCCTGAAAGCTCCTGCAGTTATGGAGTTGCATTCAGGATGCTACGAGATTTGACTTATAGGATAGTCAAATTTTGGCGCACCTGAGACTTCTGTGCAGATCTGTGGGAAACGTCCAGAGCAGCTGAGAACGCTGCGCAGCACTGCCGGAGACTTGGTGCAGAATTCTCACAGCAGTTGTTCTGACATAACCACAATGCATTTTGTCTTATCATATTCGTCATTGTTACCGTCACAAGATTTGCTACATCGTAATATGAAATGCATTATTTAAGTCTATATATATACATACGGTCAATCTGGCCGCAGATGGTAGTCGAGCATGATCAGACGAGCACCTGGACACACCCATTGAGAGACCTTGGAGATGCACCACTTCGAGGCCGTTGTGGTGAAACGATAGAGGTAGAAGGCAGAGAGCCCACCATCAACACTCCACCGAACCTCTTGCGACATCGAATGGGAATCCATGAAAAAGAGCGGTTCTGGTTCAAGGAGAGTAGGAATCGGGTGAGAAGATATGATACTGCCCCGCATTGAGTATCCACGCAATTGTGCTCATCCATGAAATCTCGGACAGAGCGAGTGAGAACAAAAGTTGGTAAAGATAGTGTGTGAATTTACATTGTATGATAAGAAGAGATGGAAATGAGATGATATCTATCTACTACGGGGTCTGCCGAATATATATTCCCCGTCACACTGTCCACCTCCGTTACCCCTGTATCTCCGTACCCCCGCCATCGCTCTTTGAAGAGGTACTTGGAGGCAGTGATCGAGCGAGTGTGGAGATGCACGTAGAGGCCGTGATCGTGCGAACTTGGAGGCTGTAATGGAGCAAGATCAGAGAAACAATCGGAGGCTGTGATCGAGCGAGTGTGGAGATGCACTTGGAGGCGGTAATCGAGCGTATTTTGAGATACATTTGGACGTGGTGATCAAGTGAACTTAGAGATGCACTCCGAGATCCTGATTGAGCGAGTTTGGAGATGCACTTGGAGGCCGTAATGTAGCAAGTTTACCGATACACTTGGAGGCTGTGATCGAGCGAGTTTGGAGATGCACTTGGAAACCGAGATCGAGGGCGTTTGGAGGAGAATTTGGAGGCGGTCAATCTGGAGGCAGTAGTTCGGGAAGGAGGCACAACGGGAGCTGAGACCCTAATCATTGTTTACTCGTGATTGTGGGAATGTAGAGAATTGAGTACAACATGGACTGCCGAGAGATGAGAGACTGGCTGGGCGCGGCAGAAAGTTGATCTTCGAATGATACAGTACGCGGGGTATGCAGTACTTGATGTATGCTGTACTTATGTGTATGCTGAACTCAGTGTTAACTCTTGATCATTGCATGGAGAGATAGAGAGCGATGACGCAACTTCGTAATGGTAGAGTTTGAAACCGGAAAGAGAGAGATGAGAGGAGAGGTGAGAAATCATCACGAGAAACTATCATTTAGAAGAATTACGTGTGCGAGTCAATTTACAATCCGCGATATGGAAGGTACGAGTCCCGATCCGCCGTGTAATTGCCCCGGTACTAGCTCTTCCCAACCCAATTAGGCAAGTCGTACCCCTGATTTCCCATATCCGCTCATATCCTCCACATCATTTTCTTCTTCATCCCCCAATTTTCTCTTCCTCGTCCACAACTCAACAATCATCGCACAACACAAAGTGCAGTCATCCCGCTCGATCTCGCCATGCCATGATCATGAGTTAGAACCAAGTAGAGCATACCCCGAGTACAGCATACACCAAGTACAGCATACACCGAGAGTACATCCTACACCCAGTACAGCTTACGCTGTGTACAGCATACACCGAGTACAGCATACACCAAGTACGGCATACACCGGGCGTACAGCATACCCCGAGAACAGCATTCACCGAGTACAGCATCCACCCAAGATTGTTTGTCTGCCCCTCATTCTCATAATTCGGAGTTGACCCCTGAACGTAGCTTCAGCTTCCAGCCTACCTCCCTACACAATCAACCGCCATCAGGCAGCTCTCCATGAGAGCTCAAACGTACAGTCATATTCCCACAGTGGCGAGTTAACTAACTGATGAATGGAGTCTCAGCACTCGGCGCGCCGTCCATCGATGGCCTCCAAATACTGGTCCGATCTTGCTTGATCACGGCCTCCAAATGCATCTTCAACCAAGCTCGATCACAATCTTGAAGTGACTCTCCAAACCAGCTTGGTCACAATATCCAAGTGCATCTCCAAATTTGCACGATCATGGCCTCCAAGTGCATCTCCAACCTCGATCGATTACGGACTCCAAGTGCATATCTCCAAACTCACTCGGTCACGTCCTCCAATTTCGCACTAGTATGGCCTGGAAGTGCATCTCCAAACTCGCTCGATCTCTATCTCGGAGTCCATCTCCAAGTTCACTCGATCAGGGCCTCCAAGTGCATCTCCAAATACGGTCAATTACAGCCTGCAAGTGCATATCCAAACTCGCTGGATCACAGCCTCGGAGTGAATCTCTGAGTTCACTCGATTGTCATTTTCAGCCGCACCTCGAATTGCTCTCACACACCGCCAGCAGCCAGTCCAGATATATCGTGTGTGATGGGTGCTGTAGAGATACATAGATACATTGATACATAGATAAACATAGAGGAGAATACAAACTGAATACGTGAGTTTTAACGATCGTTGAATAATAAGTAGTTGCTATGATTTCCCGGCGCACCCGCAACGTTCCCAAACAAGATGTTGTTTTTCCCAAGCTGCTCTACTGTGATTCGAGGTGCTCCCAGACATGTTGCCGGTGCTCAGAGGCTTGTCGTCGGCGCTCCCAGATTTGTTGTCGGTGCACTGAGACTTGGCGCCAGCGTGCCCAGGTGCACCCAAAGTTCTCTCCGGCGCTCCGAAGTGTTCCCAAACTTATCACAATCACTCCCAAGGTACTCCTATACCAGTCATCAGAGATCTCGGTTACTCCGATGGCCGGCCGGAATGCCCTGGGAGGGTCTGATACTCTCCTGAAATTGACGCATCTAAATTTACACACCACATCCTCTCAGACACTCCTGTAGACTTCCAGCGTCTAAAATACATTTGGCTGATGAATTAAGCTTCAGCTGGCTACGCGCCATCATACACGATGAACCGCCATCAGCCAGCATTACACGAGAACTTAAATAATGAGTCACACTGTCACGTTTCCCCATTTGCGAGTAATTTGGTTAATGAATCCAGGCTCGTTGTCTTGCCTGCCGTGCATCAAGCACCCCGAGCTATTCCTCTAGCCTTGAATGATGGCGAAATCAGCATTGTATCATCAAACTTCCGTGCTAAACGAATCCATGGTCGCGCTGTCATAGCCTGTCAGTTCCGATCTAATCATATTCTATATTCGAACATCCAAGTGCACATCAAAACTTGCATCATTACGACCTGCAATGGTGGAAGTACCCCGGTCTCCAATTGGGTCACCAAAGCGGCTTCATTGTGGCCTGCAGGTCTGCATGATGTTGGACTGCATGATGTTGGACTGCATATGAATCTGAAACCGTAATCATTAACGAGATTGGAGTATGTCACCATGTTTACTCCATTTTGGCCTCCAAGTGTATCTCCAATTGAGCTCAATTAACGCCGGAAAGTACTTCTCCAAACTCGTGCGATTGTGCGCTGCAAGAATACTCGATCATGGTCTCCCAGGGAATATCCCAACTCATTCAATTACCGTCTGATAGTGTATCTCCAAACTGGCTTGATCATGTCCCCGGAGTGTATCTCTTTGTTCACATCATTATCATTTTATGGCGCACCTCAACTTGCGGCCAAGCTCTGCCTACAGCCAGTCCAGATATTCTGTGTGTCCTGGGGTCGCAAGATAACTACACAGATTGGTATACGAAATGAATCGATGAGAATTAATAATCATTCCAACATAAGAAGTAGAAATGATGTCCATTCACACAAACAATGTTCCAACAGGAATTGCTTTTTGTCCAACACTGCTGTAGTTCTGGTAGGCTTGTCCATGATCGTCCCAGCTGCTCCCAGGTTTGTTGTCCGCACTCCTAGACTTGTCATCCGGCTTCCCAAGGTTGTCTCCAGCGCACCTACGTGCTCCCAGCTGTGCCCAAACCTTTCTCTAGAACTGGATGGTGCGCTCAAATCTATTTCAATGACTCCCACGGTACGCCTGTACCGTCCATCCGAAATCCTTGTCACTTCAAAGGCAGATTGGAATGTCCTCCTTGGCTATGATACTCACCCGACATTGAGGAATGTTAGATTACACTTCACATCCTCTCTGACACTGCAGGAGGCTTCCAGTGACTGCAATTCATTGTGCTGATGGCTTAGCAACAGTTCAAATCTGCTAGTTGAGAGATATAAAACTTCCTTTGTTGGACGGAAAGGACATCTGGCGATGTTTATTTCACGTCAAGCGCAGGATCACCCAGAACACACATGTTGATCGTGAAGTGATGCTGTAAAGTAAGAATCAATACTCCACATCAAATGACGGTCAAATCACCGATTTTGCTTTGTTGAAATTCGTCAATTATACTATAATTGCAATAACACATACATGTTGCCTACATGTGATCCAAATCTTCCAATTTCCAACATCGCGCCCAACAGCTAAATCAATGCACGATACAATGCTCAACTCTCCGAAACAGATTATAGTGCCACTGCCCAAAGTTAGCAATGGGTTCCGGTATCCTTTCAGGGGTCCAGGTTCTGACTACAGAATATGTACTGTTCAGTTCCACACTTGTTCCAAAACCCGAGAGGGTGATCCATGATGGCAAACATTCTGACTTGTACTCATTGACCGGATGGTTTTGACGGGTTCAATTTCCCCCGCCGGTTCCAATCACCCTAGATGCAATTTCAGTTTTTCCATTTATCGACTCATTCCGATATTTTGATCGTCATCGCAAAATGTTATCATTGGTACTTTGTTCTCCATTTTCCTTATGTTGGCCGCTGCTACAAGCCATCACAAGAATGACATGTTCCGACCACCAGCCTGAAAATGCGAGTACACCAAAAACCAAATGTAATTGTTTTTGCATCTTTGGTAATCTGACTGGAGATTGGAAGCAGACATTCATAAATAGAATAAATCCCCCATTGCCTAGCACAGAAGATAATGATCTTGTGCCTGCCCGATGCTGACAATTCCCGTCAATGGATAGTCATTAATTCCTGCTGTTGTATTCTGGTTAATCCTGAGTGCGATTGGTGACAGGTCTTCAGGACTGATGTGTAGGCTGCCGTGGTGGGTAAATCAAGTTGCAACATACTCCCTGTCGGATTATGAAAATTAAAATCAACAGAGCTTCAACAATATTTAGACTTGAAAATCAAGTAATGGAAATAAGCCTTTGCCATTGGAATGCTTACTGCATGTCCTCGCTGCTCAAAGCGAATTAACGCCAGGTAAAACGTCTCTACTCACTTCCAAACATGTGAGTTCACAGAATGTAAATAATGCCCAATCATGTCAGCCAGGTAAATTCAGAGTGAATTGGTTGGATTTAATGATATTCACAGTACCAGCCCCCTGCGTTCCCAAAAGAGACAGCGACCAACCCGCTGTTCGATATTGAACATGGGTGTTAACCTAGTGACAATCATTCTTGGTCCCGTGATTGATGTAATTATATTATTAATTAGTCATTGTTCAATATAATCATTTATTGGCTGCCTTACTCGAACACAGAAGTTGCTACACCCCATCCACCCCAGCTTCACAAAGTCCATCAAGGAGCAACAATTCTTTTTAATCTTGCATCTTAGGTAATCCAGAAGGTCAACAATCAGGGACATCTATAACCGAGGAGCTGGCAGCCAGTTTAGGCCGATGAACAAGCGATGTAACTTTGACTGCCTCCTGGACCATCCAAACCCAGTACTTTTTCACAACTGCAAACCAGATATCATGATACTATTAGCTTATCAAAGTGGTGAAAACTTCGTATAATGAGAATGAGGGCATAGTTGGGCTATGATACACAAGTATGAACGGGCATGAATTGTTCACGGACTGCTGTGGTAGGAAATTCTGTAGCTCACCACCATCGCCACTCAGCTTGGCAGACGACTGAGCGACAGCAGGCGTACGGAGATACAAGGATGATGAAGACGAACGGGCTTCCGGAGGGTGTACGGTGTTGCAGGTGAAACAGAGACAGGCTGACTTCCAGGGAGTATATATTTCGGAGAAACAGGGGTAGATAGATTTCATCTCATCTCATATCGTCCAATCATACAACCAATTCTACATTCCTTTTTTCGAATCTTTTGATCTCACTTGCACTTCCAAGACTCCATGAGGATGCGCGCAATTGCGTGGGACCTTACAGCCGTGTAGTATCATACATTCTCACATTCCTCCTACATTCCTTGAGCCAGACCCGCTGTTCATCACTAATTTCTGTTGGGATGCCATGAATGGCACGGAGGAGATTGGATGACGAGCTCTTTGCGTTCTTGCTCCGGACTGCTTGCACCACAAATGCAGCCCAAAAGCGAATTCTGGTTCCTTAAGCTTAGTATGGAATGGTGGGAAAGATACCCACAAGGTAACATGTGTAAATATGGACAGAAGAAACTAAAGAACAATACGTACCCTGCGAGGGGAGCAAACGCCAAAGGAGGTCACAATATTCTTAAGAACAGTGATAACAATGTCGGATTAGAATGCTGGATGCAGCAAGACAAGTACAACGAGGTCACAAACAATGAAGGGTCCGACCTGATCCCGGGACGAACATCGAGGAAATAGCGCAAACCTAACACTGGAGGAAATTGTAACGGCACGGCTGCACGTGACATGTCCAGGGCCGGGTAACCCCCGTCTCATATAGTCGGCTCGCCACGAGCCTTAGATCTCTAGCGATAATCTTACCTATTCATCTACACCTACAATCACTCGAGTCCACGTGTGCAACCATGATCCACTGAATTACCGTACGTAAGCCCACGTAGTCTAGCGCAGGCGTACGTGCCTTTAAACTATTATCGCTCTTCAGTAAGCGGATATGTTTCGCTCACGGGATTTGCGAGTTTACCCCTATTTCGACGAGGAAGAATACGAAGTCAACAACAATCAGACATCCCCTTCGGCACGAGTCTAGAGGCCTGCCGATTACAGGAGCGATTGGTCTTAAGAAGTTCATCCTTCAATGAAGTCATTGACGCCAGCAGAGATGATTCTGATGATCCAATGGCCTCCGAGATGCGTCACAGGCAATATCGACAATTCCTACAAGTACCGAGAAACAAGTCTAAAACCCCCCCCCAAAGAGATATTTTGCATGCGATCAACGGAGACGATTCCCTACCGACGGCTGCAATCAATTACCTATTGGCGGAGGAGATGCAATTACGACCACGTTGCCCTTCAACGCGATGATTCACCAGCAAGAGCCATACACGAAGTTGGAGCCGATATCAGAGTCAACAAGGCTAAATCAGACCAATCAACACGCTGACGAAGCACCCTCGCGGTTACACTCGCCTGAGTCGAGAGGACTGCACCGGCATCCCTGATGGTGCCTCAACGGCAATGACGATGTACGAAGCGCAGTTATGGAAGTGCCGAATGAAGCCCACATACGAATGAGAAGCAGCCTACCGGGAATGAGCGCCTATGAATGTGATGAATGAAGCCCACTTAAGGAGAAGATGCCTACTTAAGGAGCGGAACAATTGCACCATCGAAGTACGCCAGCGGAGGAGATGCTTTACCCGGTTGAACGAAGTGCACTACTGTTGAAGTACGCCTACAGATACATTACTCGAATGCAGCGCCATCCACGAGTCAAACGCACCTACGAAGATGAAGGACCTACAGACGAGAGTCATTGCACGAGAGAAATGCACTTACCGTTGAGACCATGACACCTCCGAAGATCGACTGAGATGACTGCGAATGAGAGAAGATAAGAGATGAACTGCGTGCACGCGGTCCCAAAGCCACCATTCTGAACTCTACGGCCTGCGGAACTGTAACAATGGTACACGCCAGCGTTCAGGGAGACCGAGGTCCGTGTTCAGAAACCCGTGTATGGATGAGGGATGATATGTATGCTTTCTGGCACTGAGCTACCATATGAGGGAAGAACCCGGAGATATACTCATTGCGAAAGCGATTATTGTCGTTGCAAATCCTAGAGGTTCGCACGATATTGTGAATACGAATACCCAATTCGGTCAACCCGAAGGGAGAGGCGGTAGCAGCGTGATGCATTCGGCCGCAAAATTGGTGATCTGCTTGCTAGCAAAGAGGTTGCCGTGGCTTTCGCTCTACGAGTAGAGGATTGCATTGGATTGCTGGGAGCTATGGTAGAGCGGACTCGCCAGAAAGGTGAATACCCTCGTATGCTGGATGAGCGAGCAGCAGCAGCAGCAGTAGTTGCGGCAGAAGAGAGTCCACATGGGAACCTTGAATGACTGCAACTGGCTCGCCGAGACCCGAAGGGAGAGACTGGACGGCGGGGCTTGGTTCCACTGGAGCGAACCGCTAATGACAAGGCCTCCTGGATTTTCCCCTTTACCGCCTCCATCCTTTTCAATTCCATTGGCTTACGCAGATGGAGCAGATACGACGTCGTATGACGGTGAAGTGGACTTAGGAGTGCCGGAGATAGATGACCGGAGATGAATCACGGGAGAGGGAGACAATTCAGTCATGTTATATGACGATATTGTGGTTATGTGAAGTTATACACTTTTTGAGATCACTGACCACTGTGTTCATGGTACGAAAGTTGCAATTGAGCGCAGAGATGCAGATACATGATGTACCGGGGGCATATCTCCACCGAGTATAATCGAGAGCACTATTTAGGGATACCGAATGAAGCAGACACATGCCAGAGTTACAAAGCCGAATACGATTCAGAATCCGTTTCGGGAATACCAAGCTACGAAATTTCAATGCCTAATGCGATGCCGACTCAGCCTCGGCGATCCCGACATTGCAGATGCTACTGCAAAAATCAACTTCCGAATCTACACCGAATCAAGTCTTACCAATCGATATGGCACCCAACAAAGCCGTATGAGATTAGTCGTCGGCGGCGCAACGACATTCAAAAGAGAGGGGAATGACCATAGCGGAATTAAGAACAACTCTATCGCAAACAATCAACAAACCGGAAGTGCTGGGACGATGCACCGCGAAGCGCATTCACCAATTGAGATGGCCAACCGTGACAAGCGCACCACGAGAACAATCGACAAACTTGACTCAAAGAACGGCGATAAGTGCACCCAGACAAGTCACAGCAAGCACACCTTGAGATGAATCGAGAAACCCACCTGAAGTAGAGTCGACAAGCGTGCCTGACGAAGAAGTGGCAAGCACACCAGAGGAAAGCCAGCGAACGCACACAGCGATTGGAAATGATAAGTTCACCGAGCATACGACGGATGACAAGTGTACATGCAAGTGCAGCAGAGAGATGAATCGAGAAGCCACCTGACGCAGAGTCGACAAGCGTACCTGACCAAGAAGCGGCAAGCACACCAGGACGAGAGCCAGCGAGCGCACCCTGTGATTGGGGACAATAAGTGCATGCAGCGTACGATGGGTGTCAAGTGTACCTACATATACAGCTTCCGAACAAGATACCGAATGACTCCAACAAGGCTACCGAAGCAGTTCCGAAAGAGATACCGAACGACTGCGATATGGTTATCGAATTGGTCCCAAACGAAATTGAATATGACCACCGAACGTACTGAATAGCCTACCAAATGGCATCCCGAGAGACAGTCGAGATAACTACCAAGAGATGATCACCGAGAACTCACAGCGACGGATATCACTGCCGAAGGACTTCACATGGAGATCGAGAGGATTACCAGGAGCGCTACCGTACCAAGCCGCTGACCAAGATGCTTACCGAATGGCGTACCGAAGGATCAAGAAACTATCGGCGAACGGCATACCGAACTAAATGCCAATCCTCCTTACCGGAGGCCTACAAATGGCTACCTAGAAGCAAACGGATACTCTACCGATGCTGCCTACCGAGATGGCACAGAGAAGTCGACCAAGAACACATCGAAGATCTCATCCGAATGACTTTCACCAAGAAGCGGTCCACCGAGACCCTACTGAATGCCGAATCAAGAGATGGCGAGATCTGCAAATGCAATGTACAAAGCAGCTTTCCCAGAGCAGAAGCGCTCTTGTTACATGGTGAGTATGACCTACCGAGATGTTAACGTGTTAGATATGGATCAATGATATGCCACCCACGCCAGATGCAATTGGCGTCAATTGTGCCACCCCCGAGTGGTCACTGCAAGTGCTATATGCGAATCACAGTCACAATGCCTGGAGTGGAAGCTCACACCATTGTCCGAAGTCAAGACGGGATCCATGTGATGATCGACTATTTCACCGACTTTACCCTGGCCAATTCCGGTGATGGTCTATGCCTAGAATCAACTGTACAAAGCGAATGCCAAACCTAATTACGTGTCGAAGAATCAATGATTCCCAATTCCAATTTGGAGATAGAAGTTACACTGCTACCGACCCACGATGGCAATCAACAATCGATATGATGAGGAAGACGTCGACGGAGCAACGAGTTTTCAACAGGGGGAGATAACCCCCTCCACACAATCAAGTCCTATCAACAACTCAAAGCCCGCCGAGAGGCAATCTACCGAGACACGAACAACGAGTCAATGCCAAGTACAGATGACTACCGGCTGCAAGATATACTCTTCAGAGCATGCGGACGCACTGCACAGAGCTCAGACAGCGCTAGCGCGCTTGAACTTGGTAAGAATAACCATTTTAGAGAAGCTTACGTGTTGGATGTCTACAAATGAGACTACACGCGATTGATGTATACGATTGACGGCTACGACCGATGCCGGCAGCGGAAGCTTCCATCAATGACGGAAGTGGAAGCCCCCATCAATGCCGAGTCACGAGTGGACGCTCTACTACCTTGACGATTTCGACAATGACCTGCGCCGAGATACGAGCTACGGGAATCATGGTCGTTGGATCATGGGTTTGGAAGTGGAGATATGTAGACGGGGTCACTTTTGGATGTTTCCTTGTTTCACTCTTCTCTTCTTCTCTTCTTCGGATCTCGGCCCAGTATAAATGGCGTCGGCACGGGTTTTACCACCTCCGGATCTCAGTCCATGGGAGGTGGAGTTTGCCCGTGCGCCGGATCCGCCGAAAGGTCGCCTTTGAGCTGTACCGATCGGTAGCGGGACTTATGAGTTCGTACGAGTGCGTACGTGGCATGATTGTTTCCGTGTTTTTATTACTTTCCTTTCCTACTCTTGTACGGGGTTCTGCAGCCCAGGAGGTCTGCACCTAAAGAGGGGGATAATGTAACGGCACCGCTGCACGTGACGTGTCCAGGGCCGGGTAACCCCCGTTTTATATAGTCGGCTCGCCACGAGCCTTAGATCTCTAGCGATAATCTTACCTATACATCTACACCTACAATCACTCGAGTCCACGTGTGCAACCATGATCCACTCAATTACCGTACGTAAGCCTACGTAGTCGAGCGCAGGCGTACGTTCCTTTACAGAAATGCACCGACCTGGTACCGGGAAGAACCGTAAGAAAATTGCACCGTAGTAACACCGGCCGAAAAACACAGACCTTATATTGCGATGAACACCTAGGAAATGGTGCCGAACTAACACTGGACAACCGGCACATACCTTATTCTGGGATGAATACCAAGGAAAAGGCGACAAAGTAGCACGTAACGAAAGGCACCAACCGTAGACCGGGACGAACATCAAGGAAATGGTGCCAAACTCTCACCGGACGACAGGCACTGACATTGTACCAGCATGAACAGTAAGGAAATGCCGCAGAACTAGCTTAGGACAAAAGGCACTGACATCATACCTGGATGACAGCCCAACGAAATGGCGCCGAACTAACTCCGGACGTAAGGCACTCACCTCAAACACCCAAGAACACCGAGGACCAGGCACTAACCTCATACCGGGACGACAGGTACCAACTTCATACCGGGACGACAGGCAGCGACCTAACCACGGCACGACAGGCACCGACCAAACAATGGGACGACAGGAACTGACCAAACACATGGATACAAGGCACCGACGTAACAGCGGGACGAAAGGCCCTGACCTTACTCCGCAACGACAGGCACCTACCTCATTCCGGGACGACAGCCACCAACCTCGCAGCCGGGACATCAGTCACTGACCTAACAGCGGGACGAAAAAACACAAGCGAAAACAAGACGCCACCCCTATACAATGGAAGACACTAATCTGAAGGGACACTAAGAAAATGATTCAGCGATGCTGGAAATATTAGGAAGGATGCTAATGCGAATACTACTAGTCGTGGGGGGGAGAAGTCGCAGGGAACAGAACCCGAGGGATAGACGACATGCCAGGAAGCTAAGGACAGAAGACTGTGAGAGATGTGAAGCTAGACTCAGAAAAGAACGAAACAAAGAGCTCACCTCAAAAGGATCGCCAATTGACCTAACCCCTCTTCCAAAAACTCACAAATTAGCAATTGACCTTATATCACCCATTACTGCCAATTCACCACCTGATCCACCATCCCATTTCCAAAACACTACAAACAGTACCAAGATGTCATCTGGACTCTCTCGATCTACTTCCGCCGCTGGTTCCAGTGGCCGTACCGGTTTCTCCATTGCCAGGCTCTCCCCCAGTGCAATGCTCCCCATCAACTACTTGGCCAACAATGCGAATAATGAAAAGCAATTCATCAAATCGTTGGCCCTCACCATCGCGCAGGCAAAGATGCAGCTGCCACTCCGGGGCACCATGGGCGCCCTAGTCTTCGGAGCAGTGGTCGTCACCAAATTCATCGAGGCATACCCAAGCCACTCCTCTCGCACCAGGAATGATCCGCTGGCCGAATATGTTATCCCAATGTTCCCATACTACTGCTCAGAGACGATTCAGTAAACATTCAAGATGATGAATGGGCACCTGAGGAAGGACTGGGTCCAGTTGAAAGAAAAGGTGATAGATGCCTTCCGACACACTGACAACTGGGCATTTATGTTCACGAGATCGTATTTGGAGTGACTATGCAAGGACCAGCTCCAAAGTTCCAAAGTCAGCCTGCAAGGCTTCATCCTCGCCTAAGACCACATCAGCCGCATAATTATCAACAAGGGAGCCATGGCCGAGTCCTCACAGGTGGAAATATTCATCACCAAAATCTAAATCAGTCTGGAAGCCACACGCAAACCTCCCAGACACTCCGGTCGACCTTACCTGTGCTTCTATGTACTTCCAGATGCTCCCAGGCCCCCCTGAAGGTAAGCAAAGTGATCTCAGACTCTGCAAGAGCATTCTCAGGTGCTCCTGAAAGCACCTGCAGTTATGGAGGTGCATTTCAGGATGCTACCAGATTTGACTTATAGGATAGTCAAATTTTTGGATCAGCAGAGAGCTCTGCGCAGGTCTACGGGATACTTGGTGCCGTATTCTCAGAGCAGTGATTCTTAGGGATCCATAACCATAAGGCATTTCCTCTATCATATTCATCTTTGTTACAGTCACACGATTCGCTACATCATAATATGGCATGCATTATTTAAGTCTCTCTATATCTATACATATGGTCAATCTGGCCGCAGATGGTGGTCGACCATAATCGGAAGAGCAGCTGGCGACGCCCATCGAGAGAACTTAGCGATGCAACATTTGGAGGCCGTTGTGGTTAAATAGAAGGCAGAGAGAGCCCACCATCAACAGTGCGCTGCACCTCTCGCGACATTAAGATGGAATTCGTCAGAAAGAGCGGTTCAGGCTCAAGCAGCGTAGGAGGAGGGTGAGAAGATATGATACAACCCGACCATGAAGATCCACGCAATTGTGTGGATCCACGAAATTTCAGAATGTCCGAGTGAGACCAAAAGTTGGGACAGCTAGAGCGTGTATTTTTGTTGTATGATGAAATGATATCTATCTACTCCGGGGTCCACCGAATACATATTCGGCGTCATTCAGTCCACCTCTGTTACCCCTGTATCACTGCACATCTACCGTCGCTTCTGAAAGATGGACTTGGAAGCTGTGATCGAGCGGGTTGGGAGATACACTAGGAGACCAAGCTCGAGTGAACTCAGAGATGTACTTGGAGACTTGGATCGAGGGAATTTGCAGGCCACGATCGAGCGAGTTTGGAGAGGGAGTTGGAGGCGGTGATCGCGCGAGATTGGAGAAGCACTTGGAGGCTGGGATCGAGTGAAATAAGAGATTCACTTGCAGGCCGTCATTGAAGGAGTTTAGAGATGCACTTGCAGGGTATGATCGAGCGGGATTGGAGGAGTACTTGGCGGTGGTCGATCTGGAGGTGGTCGACGGGAGGCGCGCCTGTTGCTGAGACTCTATTTATTAGTAAACTTGTAATTGCAGGAATGTAGAGAATTGAGTACATCATGGTCTGCCGAGAGATAAAACTGGCTGGGAGCGGGAGACTGTCGATCCTGGAATGATGCAGTATGCGGTGTTTGCAGTACTGAGTGTTAACTCATCATCATGGCATGGAGAGATAGAGAGGGATGACTTGACTTTGTGTTCTTAGGTGATGTTAGAGTTGGGGACGACGTAGAGAGAGATCAAAGGAGATGGGACAACTCATCATCAGACACTGGGATGAAAGAGAATTCTGTGTGCGTGTCAATTTAACATCCCCGATACAGCAGGTACCAGTCCCAATGCGGCATGTAATTGCTCCAATACAGGGTCTTCCCAACCCAATCGGGCAAGTGGTACTCCTGCATTCTCATATCCGCTCGTCTCCTCCACATTGTTCTCATCTTCATCACTCATCTCTCACTTTCTTGTCCACAATTCTACCATCATCGCAGAATACAGAGTTAAGTCATACCACTCTATCTCTCCATGCAATGATTATGAGTTAACACCGAGTACAACATTACACCGAGTGCAGCATAAACCGAGTACATCACACAGCGAGTATAGCATACACAGTGTACCACATACACCGAGTACCGCATACACCGAGTACTACATAAACCGAGTACAGCAGACATCGAGTAAAGCATACACCAAGTATAGCATACACTTAACATTGTTTATCGTCCCATATTTCTCATCATTCCAATGTTGACCCCAGAATGTAGCTTCAGCTTCTGGCCTGCGTCCGTATAGATCGACGGCCACCAGCCAGCTCCCCATAATAGCTTCAAAGGTAAAGTCACATCATCGTATTCCCACAGTTTCCAGGTAACGAACCGATGAATGCAGTCGCAGCACCCGGCGCGCCTCCCATCGACCACCTGCAGATCGCCCACCTCCACATATGCCTGAAATTTCGCTCAATCATATCTTGCCAGTACATCTCCAAACTCCCTCGATCACAGCCTCCGAGTGCATCTCTAAACTCGCTCAATCACGGCCTCCGAGTGCATCTCTGAGTTCACACGATCCTCGCCCCCAAGTGTAACTCTAATCTCACTCAATCACAGCCTCCAAGTGTATTTCCACACACGTTTGACCATGGCCTTGGAGTGTAACTCTGAGCTCACTCGATCGTCATCTTCAGATGCACCCTACAATTGCTGTCAAACACCAACTGTAGCCAGTCTAGTATTACCATGTGTAGATGGATAGCTATATAGATACATAGATACATTATTCATATAAGCACATGGAATGTGTCTTTTTCGATTCTTATTTGTCAGAATTCTGTTGCTGACTGGGTGATAGTGGCAAGTATAAACCACAAGAACTCAAATCAAAAACAACCCACTAATTTAAGTCTGCAAGTTGCACTCTGACAACACAGTGTGATATACATGAAATGTGTATAACTATACCTGCTTTCATATCCCAAGTTGATATTCATGATATTTTTAATATTGGGTGAGCAGTTGTGGATTAATACCTTTATTGTAATGTTTTTGTACAGTAGTATGAGGAGAATTTGCAATGGAGTAAATTGGTAACTGGGAAGTGAAATAGAACCTATTTATGAATGTTTCATCCCTAGAATATGTTGCGATCAGAGCAAAACTTGGTGACATCATTGGATTTCAAATCATTCAAATAGCTGAGCGGGCAGCTTCTATTCAGCTGATAATAATCGCCCTGGCCATAGAAATTGTACAACCTCACAGAGACTGGGAGAGATATACTGATGGGCTTGGCACCTGTACAGTGGGTATACAGTAGAAGTTGAAGTTGAGTGTACATGGGTCGGTGGAAAAATCCATATCTTACTGTCCACCCCTTACATTGGCAGGGGAAGGCAGCAGGGGGTTCTTGGTTCACAAAAATACAGGGACAACAGAGGTGGACTTGGTGATGGGGAGTGTATATATTTAGGAGACTCTGGGGTAGATAGGTACACCGAGAAAAATGACATTACATAACTGGCATAACTCATGGAGAAGTGGTTTCTTGATTTGTAATTAACAGCATTTTTGATGTGTGCCAGTATGAGTTCATATGAACATGCGCATTGACTAGATTACTATGATATACATACGATCCTGTGCACTTAATAGTATACATCATGCTGTATTCTACACTACTGCGAAATACACTTCATTGCACGTTACCAAGTTAGCTCTCAAGATTCTATCAAGCACGCTCCTGAGCATAATCTGAAGTACACTCCCAATTCCACCTAATGCCAAACTCCCACCCTGCTTGACTATACACTCTGAAGTAAGCTCTCAAGACCCTTCCAAGTGCACTCCAAATATGCTCCCATGTACACCACCAAGTAAATCCTCAAGTATACTTACAAGCATGCTCCCAAGGACGCTCCTAATTGCACTCCATGGCACATTCTCAGCTATATATACTCTGAAGTAAGCTCTCAAGATGCTCACAAGCATGCTCCCAAGCATGCTCTCAAGTACATCTCCAGTTGTATTTCATGACACACTCCCAGCCAACAAGGCTCTATGCTCCCAAGTTCACTCTCAAGAGGCAAGACACTCCCAATCTGACCTGACTATATGCTCCAATGTATGTTTCAAGGTGCTCAATCAAAGAGACTGGGAGAGTTGCACCCGCCCGGCACCAGGAGGCAGGTGGTGTGTGTGAGCACTGGGTCCCATATAGTTGCCAAAATAATCATGTCACTTGATATTTTGGTGTGAACCTAATCTTTATTGCACCCACCACAATGAGATCTCGCAATGTGTCCTGGTCATGGTGTTGAAAATTGCCATTTTAAATTCTGCAGCAAAGTCAGAAAATTGGATCTTGGGGAGAGCAGATCTCCAACTCAGATTTTCTGGTGAAATCTGCTGCCTGCAGCCCACCAATAGTTGGTGTATGTGTGCGCAGTCAGTCCAGGGCTAATGGTAATAATGTCCATGGTATAATGGCCATACTGATGATGGTGATGATGATAGTCTTGGTGATGGTGACCATAGTACCACAAACACTTAGACAAGTAGGTTGGCTTTGTCAATGTTAGTGTCAAAGCTTCCACAAACTCAGAGATTGTCATCAGGCAACAGCATCATGTGGACAACTCCACACCTTCCGAATTGTGCATCTCTCAAGCGCAGGTTTCAAGTGTTGTACTCTCAGACAGAATTTACAGCAGGTGCTGAATGAGGCTATGATGCAGACTTCTGAATAGAATATCAAACAGGCTTCAGAGTAAGCTCCGATATGGCTGACAAGTGCCACAAGACTCTCCAGTGGATTCCGTACTGCTATAACGGACAGGAAGTAAACACAGCTATAATTGCATCTCTGGCTTCGAGTTGAATATTGTCCCATCGGCACATGTGTACACCTCTATGAATCGAATATAGATGATTATAGACCGCATGTCACCCTGAGGTCCACGGAACCCTTGCTATGAGCTGAGTGTGTGGGCATTGATCCATCAAGCAGGCTATCGTTGATTTGCACGTTCACGGATGGACTATTATACCTCTCCACAAATTACACACTCTATTATTTAGAGCTCTTGGTTACACGTACTCAGGATGAGCTTTTGTTGATCCATGTGATATGTGTGGTTCCTCAAAGCTGGGTGTTATATCAGATCCCCTCACCCTCTGTTTGTGCTCCTTGAGCTAGAACTGTATGGTTCAGAATTCCCTTAGAATGCTGCACAAGATATTGTGGAATGATGTCAATGGGCCTTCTGCCATCTAGATCTGATGATTCACCACTACACATCCTCGGGTATTTCAGTGGCAGTCAAGTAAGTCATGGAGCCTCACTCATTTTGCTCCTGTCATCTTGATTCCTTTCTCCATTCCTCTTCTCCACCATATTGCCCCACAACAAAAACAACCAACAGAGTGGCTGGATAGTCTATTTAGTAGAATATTTACCTAGATACAGACAGTCATTGATGTGGAGGGTGGCATGGCACCATGCGTGTGGTATTTGGTAGAGAGACCAGGTGGTGCATTCAACTTTCTCCTTCACACAAATGGAGTCATAGATATCACTAGATTATCTTTACATGTTCTATCACAGCATAATGGCTGCCAGGACTTGATATCATATCTGGAAGTGTGCCCAACGTGTGGTACCCTCCAAGCACTTGAAAGCCAGGGGTAAGGTATACCTGGGAGTTGAGCTGGAGATGATCTATCTGGGTACCTCCAAAGGGCAGCGAAGCCGCCACGGTAACTTGTAGATGAGAATACAAACTGAATGCATAAGTTTTAAAAATCGTTGAATGATAGGTTGTAGCTATGATTTCCAGGCCCACAAGCAGCGTTTCTAGAGAACATGATGGTTTCCCAGACTGCTCTACACTGATTTGACATGCTCCTAGGCTTGTGGTCAGCGCTCCCAGGTGCTCCCAGGCTTGTGGTCTGCGCTCCTAGGCTTGTCGCCGGCGCTCCCAGGCGCTCCCAGGTGCACCCGAAGGCCACTGCATCGGTCTAGTCAACTCTGGTATCTGACCACAGAGAGATTCTTGTCCAACATCTCTCTGACAATCCCAGAGGCTCCCAGTGACCAAAATGCGTTTCACTGATGTTGCAGCAAGCCCTGCGAAGAGAACTGAGTGCAAAAGTGGTAGCACAACTCGAAATAGAGCCTAGAGACCCCTCGAGGTTGAAATACGACAAACTCCGTAAGCATGTCCTCAATCATTGCGTGACAGCCGAAGCCCTCGTGCTGCTGCATATGGAAAGAGCTCGTATGGTGCTGGGAGTCTTGCCGCACTCAATCCCTGCGGCAGTTGCTCTCCCCATGATGCCTGTAATTGGGAACCTTCGAGCAATCCCTAGCGAAACGACCCTGGTAGCAGTGCAATCCAGAGAGGGAATTTCTAACGCGAAAACCG